>JABLTL010085239.1_pt1 | contig 14652 bp, 9 predicted proteins | sample 7160151 | NCBI WGS metagenome assembly JABLTL01 (sample SAMN14651223, study PRJNA627086) | human gut metagenome | isolation source: feces | host: Homo sapiens
CCTCATCCTCATCCAGATGCTGGCTGGTGGGAATCAGGTTCTCCGCTGTGTAGATCTCGATACGCTCATTGCAGAAGGCTACTGTAGTATTCACCGTAATCAGGTGCTTCAAATCATCGCTCCGATACCCGGTCTCTTCCTCCAGCTCTCTGGCCGCGCACAGCTCTTTCGGTTCGTCCGGCGCATCCACCTTACCAGCAGGGAGTTCCAGAGTGAATCGATCCAGTGCGTTCCGGTACTGGCGCACCATCAGGATTCTTCCATCCGGAAGGACCGGCACTACGGCCGCCGCTCCATCGTGATGGATATAATCCCAGTCGGCCTCCTGACCGCCGGGAACACGAACATGATCCCGGTAAACCTTAATCACCGTCCCCGTATAGGCCAGCTCTCGGGAAAGACGTTCTACTTTCTCCATAATTACAACAGGTTCAGGAAGCTCTCGATACGCTCCAAGCCTTTCGTGATCTCGCCGGTGGAAGTTGCATAAGACAGACGGATGTGGTCATCGAAACCGAAGTCTCCGCAGGGAACAACCGCTACCTTGAAGTCTTCGATCAGGATGGCTGCCATATCTGCCGCATTCTCGATGGTCTTGCCCTTGTATTCCTTTCCTACGACCTGAGAGCAGTCTACGAACAGATAGAACGCTCCCTTCGGCTCAACGGCAGATACCAGCGGCATCTCGTTCACGCGCTTGTAGATGAACTTTCTGCGCTTATCGAATGCACGATGCATCTCAGCAACCGTGTACTGCGGACCGTTCAGCGCTTCCACTGCCGCTGCCTGAGAAATAGAACAGGGGTTCGAAGTCTGATGGCTCTGGATGCTGCTCATCAGAGCTGCGATATCCGGAGTGGAACCGGTATAGCCGATTCTCCATCCGGTCATGGCATAGCTCTTGGATACGCCGCTGCAGGTGATGGTCTTCTTGTAAATCTCTTTGCTGAGGGAAGCGATGCTTACGTGCTCCTCCTCACCGTAGAAGAGGTTCTCGTACATCTCATCCGCTACGATGAAGAAGTCATGCTCCACCGCAAAATTACCGATCGCGCGCAGTTCTTCCTCGCCGTAGATCATACCAGTCGGGTTATTCGGAGTATTCAGAACCAGTGCCTTGGTCTTATCGGTTACAGCTGCTGCCAGCTGATCAATTGTAAGCTTGTAATCCTGCTCTCTGGTGCAGCGTACAAATACGGGAACACCGCCTGCCAGACGAACGATCTCCGGATAGCTGAGCCAGTAGGGAGCCGGAATGATAACCTCGTCGCCCTCATTCAGGATCGCTTCAAAAATATTCGTCAGAGAGTGCTTGCCGCCATTGCTGACTACGATCTGGTTCGGCTTGTAATCCAGCTTGTTGAACGCATAGAACTTCTTCGAGATTGCTTCCTTCAGCTCGTTCGTACCGGATGCCGGAGTATAGCGGGTGGCACCGTTCTCAATGGCCTGGATCGCTGCTTCACAAATATTCTCCGGAGTCGGGAAATCCGGTTCGCCCGCGCCGAAGCTGACAACATCTTCTCCTTTCGCCTTCAGTTCCTTCGCTTTGGCAGTGATCGCCAGTGTAGATGAACTCTTTACTTTCTTTGCTTTTTCAGATAATGTTGTAGGCATGTCTGCTCCTCCTCTGAGTTTCTTTTCATTTCTCTCATTCACAGCCGTTCAGACTTTTCTGTTCCTGCTCTTCATCTGAAAGCTGTACCTCGTTTATAATATCACAAGGATTTTGAGCTTACAACAGAAAATAAAGCGTTTCGCTTTATTTTTTTATTTAGACAAAGTCTTTTTAAGCAAAAAAAGAAATAGCCGGGGCTGCTTTCTTTCGAAAACAAACCTCGGCTATACTCAAAATACCATTCGTCTTACTTGGCGTACTCGGATGCGCGGCTCTCACGGATTACATTGACCTTGATCTGACCCGGATAATCCAGTTCAGATTCGATACGCTTGGCAATATCTCTTGCCATGATAACCATATCGTCGTCGCTCACCTGCTCCGGCACTACCATGATTCGAACTTCTCGACCTGCCTGAATTGCAAATGACTTATCAACTCCCTTGAAGGAATTGGTGATTTCTTCTAACTGTTTTAATCTGTTTGTATATGTCTCCAGAGTTTCTCTTCGCGCACCCGGTCTTGCCGCGGAGATCGTATCCGCCGCCTGTACCAGACATGCAATCAGAGATGTAGGTTCTACATCTCCGTGATGAGATTCTACTGCATTGATCACAATCGGAGATTCCTTATACTTGCGGCACAGATCCGCACCGATTTGAATATGGGAACCCTCAATCTCATGATCAAGGCTCTTGCCAATGTCATGCAGCAGTCCTGCACGCTTGGCCATACGTACATCAAGGCCCATTTCTCCGGCCAAAAGTCCGGCCAGATGAGCAACTTCGATGGAATGCTTCAGCGCATTCTGACCATAGCTGGTACGGAAACGCATCTTACCCAACAGGCGAACCAGTTCGGGATGGATGCCGTGTATGCCAACTTCCAGAGTAGCGGCCTCACCATCCTCACGGATCATGGTCTCCACTTCCTTCTGGGCTTTCTCAACCATTTCCTCGATTCTGGCGGGGTGAATACGTCCATCCAGAATCAGCTTCTCCAGCGCAATCTTCGCGATCTCTCTCCGCATAGGATCGAAACCGGAAAGGATAACCGCTTCCGGAGTGTCATCGATGATCAGATCCACACCAGTCAATGTCTCCAGCGTGCGGATGTTGCGGCCTTCACGACCAATAATACGTCCCTTCATCTCGTCGCCGGGCAGCTGTACCACTGAAATGGTAGTCTCAGCCACATGATCTGCAGAGCACTTCTGAATCGCGGTAACCACATATTCTCTGGCTTTCTTTGCGGCTTCTTCCTTCGCCCTGTTCTCCATCTCCTTGATCATCTTTGCAGTGTCATGCTTCACATCTTCTTCAACAGTTTGTAACAGATAAGTCTTTGCTTGCTCGGAGGTAAATCCAGAAATTCGCTCCAGTTCCATTTTCTCCTTCTCAAGCAGCTCGTCCGTCTGGGCCAGCTTCTTGTTCAGAGCTTCCTCCTTCGCTGCATAGCCGCTCTCACGCTTCTCCAGGGAGTCCATCTTACGATCCAGAGTCTCCTCCTTGTTCTGCAAACGACGTTCCATTCTCTGAAGTTCTGCCCTTCTCTCTCTGGATTCCTTCTCCAGTTCGTTCTTGGTCTTCAGATTCTCCTCCTTAGCCTCCAACAGAGCCTCACGCTTCTTGTTTTCAGCGACCTTCAGTGCCTCGTCTATTATTTCTCTTGATCGATCCTCCGCCGAGCCTATCTTCTTCTCATAGACTCCCTTGCGGTACTTCGCAGATGCAAACCAAGTAATAGGGCATGCAATGACAAGCGTAATCAGCACAGGAATGATGATTTCTGTCACAGGAGCACCTCCTTATTTAGTTTTCATTGTACAAACTTGCATTTAATACAACATATAAATTCTAAACTCTTTTCAGGTTCATGTCAAGTGGATTCTTATTATTCCCGTCGATTTTATACTATTTTATTGTAACTATTTATAAATTCTCCGGTTCGGAATCTTCCGGTTCCGAAGGCGTCACCGAGACCTTCGCGGCAGCGTTCTTTTCGGGAAGGATTACATCCTCATCGCCCTCTTCGGGAGGCACGACACCGACACGAACTCTTACCTTGTGATCGATCTCTTCCATAACTTCCGGGTGCTCACGCAGAAACCTCTTGGCGTTCTCACGGCCCTGACCGATCTTATTGCTCTTGTAGGAATACCAGGAACCGCTCTTGTCCACGATGCCTTCCTTCGCCGCCAGATCCAGGATATCCGCTTCGCGGGAAATGCCGACACCGAACATAATATCGAACTCCGCTTCCTTGAAAGGCGGAGCCACTTTGTTCTTAACGACCTTTACACGCACATGGTTGCCGATAATCTCGCTGTTCTGTTTCAGAGATTCCGTACGGCGTACATCCAGGCGCACAGATGAATAGAACTTCAGCGCGCGACCGCCGGTTGTGGTCTCCGGGTTACCAAACATCACACCCACCTTCTCACGAAGCTGATTGATAAAGATTACCACACAGTTCGACTTCGAGATAATCGCCGTCAGCTTGCGGAGCGCCTTGGACATCAGTCTCGCCTGCAGGCCGACCTGAATTTCGCCCATCTCGCCGTCGATCTCGGCCTTGGGAACCAGAGCTGCTACCGAGTCGATGACCACGATATCCAGAGCACCTGAGCGCACCATGGTCTCTGCAATCTCCAGAGCCTGCTCACCGTTATCCGGCTGAGAGATATAAAGATTGTCAATATCTACACCGATATTTTTCGCATAGACAGGATCCAACGCATGCTCCGCATCGATAAATCCGGCGATGCCGTCCCGCTTCTGCGCCTCTGCGATCATATGCAGTGCAACCGTAGTCTTACCACTGGATTCCGGACCATAGATTTCAATGATACGTCCGCGGGGAACACCGCCGAGCCCCAGCGCAATATCCAGTCCCAGAGAACCGGTCGGGATAGTCTCCACGTTCATATGCGCGTTCTCATCGCCCAACTTCATGATCGCACCCTTGCCATATGCGCGCTCAATATTCGTTACTGCAGATTCCAGTGCTTTTAATTTTTCTTCACTAATCATAAAACCCTCCAGGTTATTGTCCGAACTTATGTTCTGATAATAATATAATTTCCGCTGGTTGTCAATCTTTTTTTGCAGGGAAGCACCTGGAATACAGATTTTCCCCTCAGAAGCAGCCTGCGGATGCTTTTTGTGTCTTTCTTTTATAGTCAGGGAGAGCCACGGAGGAAGCGCGGCGTCAGAATGCAGGGTGAACCTGCGATACAATATTGCGGATAGATAGAAGATTCAGCCGCTCCCCGCCGGAACGCGGAGAACAGCTGAAAAAGAATCATAAAAATTAATCCAGTTAATACAGAAAACAAAACAGAAAAGAACTTATTCGTACCAGCGGTCAAAAGGAAACTTGAACTCACTGAAATCAAACGTAGCGTACAGATCTTCGGGAGTCTCCGCGCGGCGGATCATCTTCGCGCTGCCGTCCTCCTGCAAAAGGATCTCCGCGGAGCGAAGCTTGCCGTTATAGTTGTAGCCCATGGCAAAACCGTGCGCACCTGCGTCATGAATAAAGAGAAGGTCTCCCATATCGATCTTCGGAAGCATGCGGTCGATTGCGAACTTATCGCTGTTCTCGCACAGGGAACCGGTCACATCGTACTTGTGGTCACAGGGCTCGTTCTCCTTGCCCATAACCGTGATGTGGTGATATGCGCCGTAAATCGCCGGACGCATCAGATTGGCTGCGCAGGCATCGCATCCGATGTACTCCTTATGCGTATGCTTCTCATGAATCGCTGTCGTAATCAGTCCGCCGTACGGGCCAAGGATAAATCGTCCCATCTCAGTACACAGGGCGACATCACCCATGCCTGCCGGTACCAGAATCTCCTCATAAACCTTACGCACGCCCTCGCCGATGGCAAGGATATCGTTCGGCTCCTGATCCGGACGGTAAGGAATGCCAACACCGCCAGACAGATTGATGAACTTAATGTCCGCGCCAGTCTCCTCCTTCAGCTTTACCGCCAGCTCGAAGAGAACCTTTGCCAGTGCGGGATAATATTCATTCGTTACAGTATTGCTTGCCAGAAACGCATGGATACCGAAGCGCTTCGCGCCTTTCTGCTTCAGAATACGGAAGGCCTCGAACATCTGCTCCGTGGTAAGACCGTACTTGGCGTCACCAGGGTTGTCCATGATGCCGTTGCTCATCTTGAAGACACCGCCAGGATTATAACGGCAACTGATCGTCTCCGGGATACCGCCGTGCTGTTCCAGAAAATCAATATGGGTAATATCATCCAGGTTGATAATCGCACCAAGCTCTCTGGCGTACTCAAATTCCTTCGCGGGTGTCGCATTCGACGAGAACATAATCTCCTCTCCCGTGATGCCGCAGGCTTCCGACATCATCAGTTCCGTAAAGGAAGAGCAGTCGCACCCGAATCCTTCTTCATGAAGGATCTGAAGAATATAAGGGTTCGGAGTCGCCTTCACGGCAAAGTATTCCTTGTATCCCTTATTCCAGGAAAATGCCTGCTTTACTTTCCTGGCATTCTCACGGATTCCCTTCTCATCGTACAGATGAAAGGGAGTGGGATACTGCTTTACAATATCTTCCAACTGTTCCTTAGTCACAAAAGGCTTCTTTTTCATTTCTGTTATATCTCCTTATCACACACAAATTACTGTCGTTTCATCTTATTCAATCGGAAGCACACGCATCATGTTCGTATATCCGGCCGCGCGCAGAGGCTCTCCGGGCGCATTGTTGATCACGCCTGTGGTCATAACCACAGTATCTCCGCTGGTTACGTAACCGCGCTCTTTCGCCGTATTCACGGCATTCTGTGCCAACTGTTCCGTCGAAAGCTGCCACTGCGCCTTCACCGGACGCACACCCCAGAGAATCTGCATCTGGCGAAGCACACGGTCGTTCGGAGTAAGACCGACAATATCGACATCCGGACGCCACTTGGACAGCATCCGACAGGTATATCCGGAAAGCGTGGGCGCAAGAATACATCTCGCATTCAGCTGTGCCGCTGCCGATACAGATGATAGACATACCGTATTCGTAATATTTAACTTTCCGCCGCCCAGCTCCTTCTCACGGTACGCGGCATGATCGAAGAACTTTTCCGTCGTCTCCGCGATTTTCACCATCATCTTCACAGCCTCCACCGGATACTTGCCGACCGCGGATTCACCGGAAAGCATGATAACATCCGTGCCATCATAGATGGCATTCGCCACATCGGCGACTTCCGCGCGGGTCGGACGGGGATTACGGATCATGGAATCCAGCATCTGCGTTGCTGTGATGACCGGCTTGCTGACCGCGTTGCAGCGGGCGATCATCTGTTTCTGTACATGAGGCACATCTTCCGGCGGGATCTCCACGCCCATATCGCCTCTGGCTACCATGATGCCATCGCTGGCCTCCAGAATCTCATCCAGATGCTCCACACCATCCTGGTTCTCAATTTTGGCAATGATCTGGATCTTGGAATCAAAGGAATTCAGAATCCGACGGATCGAATGGATGCACTCAGCGGAACGCACAAAAGACGCTGCAATGAAATCAAAATCATGCTCTATTGCAAACACGATATCTTTCTGATCCTGCTCCGTAAGATCTGGCAGGCGCACATGAACGCCGGGAACATTCACGCCCTTCTGCTGTCCCAACATGCCGCCGTTGTACACCCGGCAGCGGATATCCGTATCTTCAATCGAGAGAACCGTCAGCTCGATCAGGCCGTCGTCGATCAGGATCTTGTCTCCCTCCGATACATCCTCTGGAAGACCATCATATGTAACATGGCCAACTGACGCATCACCAATCACCTCGCGTGTCGTCAACGTATATTCTGATCCGGGTTCCAGACATACCGGTTCTCCCCCCGCCAGCCTGCCAGTGCGGATCTCCGGCCCCTTCGTATCCAGCATGGCCGCAACCGGAATATTCAGCTCTTCTCTTACCTTCTTCAAGAGATTGAACTTGGCCAGCTGTTCTTCATGTGTGCCGTGCGAGAAGTTGAATCTTGCCACATCCATACCGGCGATTATCATCTCACGCAGCGTATCTTCATTCTCCGTGTTCGGCCCCATCGTACAGATGATCTTAGTTTTCTTCATGATGATCCTCCTTGTTCCCCTTCGTTACATGCACATGTGTATACAGATGATCCTTGCAATATTCCAGTCCACCTTCGCACTTGGAGCAGAAACGGAACTCCAGATCGGGATCATCCTTCTCCGTGCGGCCACAGACAGCACAGCGATGCCGCGGTCCTGCTGAAGCCGCATTCTGCTGCATCTGATAAACGACCTTCCGCTTCGCCTGTTTTGCCGACTGTACCGGACGGCGTACCATAAAGAAATAAAAGATAAAATTCAGCAGCGCCATTACAATCGAAATCTTGCCCGCCAGGCTTCCCATAATAAACTGATAGACAAGAAGCGCGCCGTAAGCACAGCCCAGCCACTTCGCTGGAATCGGAATCAGGTAAAACAGCAGGAACTTCATGTCCGGGAAAGTTACCGCCATGGCAAGAAGCATACTCATATACAGGTTATCCGCCGTCAGAAGATATGTCTCTCCCAGGAGGAGATAGATAATAATCGCCGCCAGAACATTTCCCAGAATACCGATAAATATGAACAGATTAAAACGAAACGTTCCGATTACCTGCTCCAGTGTCCGCCCCAGTGAATAGTAGATATAGCTGGCAAGGACAAGCCAGAAAATATTCGTGCTCGGCGGATAGATCACATAGGTGAGGATTCTCCAGATCTGCCCGTGCAGGATCGCTCCGGCATCCAGCGACAGGTAGCGCACATAGAACGCAGGATTCGTATTAATAATGAAAAAGCCGGCCACATACAGGATAATCAGATACAGCATCAGATTATGAATGGCATAGCGGCCGAATTTCTTCTCCATTTTGTTGACAAAATTCATAAGTAGCCTCATTTCCTAAACGTGCTTCAAATGATTCTTAAGTTTTTGAAGCGTTTATCTTAATAAAAGAAGTTCAAACTAAACTATATTATATTGGTTTTTCCTGTGTTTGTCAAATCCATCCGTGATAAAAATACATAAAATTCTTCTTCACAATTATTTTACGGATAGTTCATCATTTTGCCAGGGAAACTGTCTTGTTTTTTACCCTTAAAAAAGCTATAATACAGAAATCGGTCTCGCGACCGTTATGGAGGTTATTTACAATGAGTACATATTATTCACTTGGAATTGATATCGGTTCTACTACGGTAAAGATTGCCATCCTGAATGAGAAAGGAGACGTTGTCTTCTCTGATTACGAGAGACATCTGGCACATATCCAGGAAACTCTGGCCGAGCTTCTGATCCGCGCAAAGAAACAGCTCGGGACCATCGACCTGCACCCGGTTATCACCGGAAGCGGCGGTCTGAATCTTTCCGGGCACATGAAGGTTCCTTTTGTCCAGGAGGTTGTCGCAGTCGCGACTTCACTTCAGGACTATGCTCCACAGACAGATGTTGCTATTGAACTTGGCGGCGAGGACGCCAAAATCATCTACTTTACCGGCGGTGTTGACCAGCGCATGAACGGAATCTGCGCAGGCGGCACCGGTTCTTTTATTGACCAGATGGCCGCTCTGTTGCAGACAGACGCCTCCGGTCTGAATGAATACGCGAAGAACTACAAGGCCATTTATCCCATCGCCGCCCGCTGCGGCGTATTCGCGAAAAGTGATATTCAGCCATTGATCAACGAGGGGGCGACCCGCGAAGATCTGGCTGCTTCTATTTTCCAGGCAGTTGTGAATCAGACGATCAGCGGCCTGGCCTGCGGCAAGCCGATCCGCGGCAACGTGGCATTTCTCGGCGGCCCGCTTCATTTCCTGTCGGAACTGCGTGCCGCCTTTATCCGCACGCTGAAGCTGACAGATGAGCATATTATCGCACCGGATCACTCACATCTGTTCGCTGCTATCGGCGCTGCCATGAACAGTAAGAAGGAAGCCTGCTCACCGATTGACGACCTGATTCACCGTCTGCAGACCGGCATCGAGATGGCGTTCGAAATCAAGCGTATGGAGCCCCTTTTTCATAATGAAGAGGAATATCGCAAGTTCCGCGAACGCCACGACCGCTACCAGGTAAAGAAGGGAGATCTTTCCTCCTATCACGGGAACTGCTATCTCGGTATCGATGCCGGCTCCACGACGACGAAACTGGCCCTCGTCTCGGAGGACGGCTCCCTGTTGTATTCTTTCTACAGCAACAACAACGGAAGTCCGCTGGCAACGACGATTCGCGCTATGAAGGAAATCAAAGAACAGATTCCTGCCGATGCGCATATCGCCTTCTCCTGCTCCACCGGCTACGGAGAAGCTCTGCTAAAATCCGCCCTGATGCTGGACGAGGGCGAAGTTGAGACAGTTGCCCACTACTACGCTGCCGCTTTCTTTAATCCGAAGGTGGATTGCATTCTGGATATCGGTGGCCAGGACATGAAGTGTATCAAGATCAAGAACCACACGGTCGATACCATCCTTCTGAATGAAGCATGTTCCTCCGGCTGCGGTTCCTTTATTGAACAGTTCGCGAACTCTCTGAATTATGAAGTAATGGATTTTGCGAAGGAAGCGCTGTTCGCGTCCAATCCGGTGGATCTCGGCACCCGTTGCACAGTTTTCATGAATTCCAATGTAAAGCAAGCGCAGAAGGAAGGAGCTCCTGTCTCGGATATCTCCGCCGGACTTGCATACTCCGTCATCAAGAACGCACTGTTCAAGGTTATCAAGATCACCGATCCGAAGGATCTGGGTGAGAATGTTGTCGTACAGGGCGGTACCTTCTATAATGATGCTGTCCTTCGCAGCTTCGAGATGATCTCCGGCTGCCAGGCGATCCGTCCGGATATCGCCGGCATCATGGGTGCATTCGGCGCGGCGCTGATCGCCAGAGAGCGCTGCAAGGGGCAACAGACTTCTATGCTCTCTATCGACGAGATTCTGAAGCTGGAATACACCTCGTCCCTGACCCGCTGCAAGGGCTGCACGAATCACTGTCTGCTGACCGTCAACAAGTTCCCCGGCGGCCGCAACTATATCACCGGCAACCGCTGCGAGAAGGGTCTCGGCAAAGAGAAGAACGCGAAGAAAGTTCCGAACCTCTTCGCATACAAATACAAGCGCATGTTTGATTATGAGCCGCTGCCGGAGGATCAGGCTCCCTACGGCGTGATCGGCATTCCGCGCGTACTGAACATGTACGAGAACTTCCCGTTCTGGGCCGTATTCTTCAAGGAACTCGGTTTCTCCGTGAAGCTTTCCCCGTCATCCACCCGCAAGATCTACGAGCTTGGAATGGAATCCATCCCGAGTGAATCCGAGTGTTATCCGGCCAAGCTGACACACGGCCATGTGCAGTGGCTGCTGAATCAGGGCATTAAGACGATCTTCTATCCCTGCGTCTTCTACGAGCGTGAGGAGGCGAAAGGCGCGCAGAATCACTACAACTGCCCGATCGTCATGTCCTATCCTGAGAATATCAAGAATAATATTGAGGAGATCAATCACAGCGATATCACGTATATCCGTCCCTTTATGGCTTTCACGAACGAGCAGGTTCTCTCGAAACGCCTGGTTCAGGTCTTTAAGGTGCAGTTCAATATTCCGGCTGCCAAAGTAAAGAAAGCCTGTGAACTCGGCTGGAAGGAACTGCTGGCGGCCAAGGCCGATATGCAGAAGGAAGGCGAGAAGGTCATCGAAGAGCTGAAGCAGAACGGCGGCCACGGTATCGTCCTGGCAGGACGCCCGTACCATACCGACCCGGAAGTCAACCACGGCATTCCGGAGCTGATTGCGTCCTACGGCATCGCTGTCCTGACAGAGGATTCCATCTCCCATCTGATGAATCCGGAGCGCCCGCTGATCGCCAATGACCAGTGGATGTACCATAGCCGCCTTTATGCCGCTGCCGAGTATGTCAAGAACTCCGATCAGCTGGATCTGATCCAGCTCAACTCCTTCGGCTGCGGACTGGATGCCGTTACCACCGATCAGGTCAGCGATATTCTGACCCATTCTGGCAAGATCTACACAGTGCTGAAGATCGATGAAGTCAACAACCTGGGAGCCGCCCGTATCCGTATCCGCTCGCTCCTCTCTGCTCTCCGCATCCGCAGAGAGAATCCGGTGGAGCGCACGATTGTGACCTCTGCCTACAAGCGCGCCGAGTTCACGGAAGAGATGCGTACCGAGGGGTATACCCTGCTGTGTCCGCAGATGTCTCCGATCCACTTTGACCTGCTGGAGCCCGCACTGAATCAGTACGGCTACCACATCGTCATCCCGGATACGAATAACAAGGCTGCCGTGGACACCGGATTAAAGTATGTAAATAACGACGCCTGCTATCCTTCACTGATTGTCGTCGGTCAGCTGATGAACGCGATTTTGTCCGGCAAGTACGATACGGATAAGCTGGCGATCATAATGACGCAGACCGGCGGCGGATGCCGTGCCTCGAACTACCTGAACTTTATCCGCCGTGCATTGGAGAAGAACGGACTCGGACATATCCCGGTCATCTCCATCAACGCCAATGGCATGGAGAAGAACAGCGGCTTTCACTATACCATTCCCATGCTGATCCGCGCGATGCAGGCGCTGATCTATGGCGATCTGTTCATGCGTATGCTCTATCATGTGCGTCCCTATGAGCTGGTTCCCGGCTCCGCCAACGAGCTGCATGAGACATGGAAGAAGAAGCTGATTGCCGACCTGACGGATAAGAATCAGAAATACGGCACAAAGAAATTCAAAGCCAATGTTCGCCAGATGGTCCACGAGTTCGATACCTTCCCGATCCATGAGGATATGAAGAAGCCGCGAGTCGGCATCGTCGGTGAGATTCTCGTTAAGTTCCTGCCACTGGCGAATAATCAGCTGGTGGATCTGCTGGAGCGTGAGGGAGCGGAAGCTGTGATGCCGGATCTGCTGGATTTCCTCTCCTACTGTGCCTTCGATGCGGATTACAAGGCAAAGTACCTGGGCGGCACGAAGCGTTCCGCATTCATGGGAAATCTGGCTGTGGACGCGCTGGAATATCTGCGCAAGCCCGCCTGCCGGGCGCTGGCAGAAAGCAAGCGCTTCACTCCGCCCGCGCATATCCGCCAGCTGGCCGAGTACGCGAAGCCCTTCGTATCCATCGGCAACCAGTGCGGCGAGGGATGGTTCCTGACCGGCGAGATGATCGAGCTGATCCACAGCGGCACGAACAACATTGTCTGCACACAGCCGTTCGCCTGCCTGCCGAACCATGTTGTCGGCAAGGGTGTCATCAAGGAACTGCGCCACAGCTTCCCCGAATCCAACATTATCGCGGTGGATTACGATCCCGGTGCCAGCGAAGTCAATCAGCTGAACCGAATCAAGCTGATGCTTTCTACGGCTGTTAAAAACCTCAACAAAGAGGAAGAAGAAAAGAACGAAAAATCAGAACAGAAAGAAGCGATTGGTTAAGACAATTTGAATCGTTACACTTCAAATCGTTACAAACAAAAAGCTCTGTGCACACATTCCGTTTTCCGGATGATCACAGAGCTTTTTATTTTGTTTTCCGGCTATTTTTCGCCATGCTTTATCCCACCTGAGATTTTACCGTACTGTGATCTCGAAGACCTCCGGATATTTTCCGAAAGAAATCCGGCAGGGCAGCGGGCATTCCCACGCCTGCTGCCGGGGCAGACGAAAGGTGCTTCCGTTCGCCGTACACATCGTTCCATTGCTGGACAAATCCTGCACAACCACCATTCCCGGATTCTCCGAGCAGAAGATAACACAGTGCAGATGCCTGATCTCCGTCGAGTTAAAGACGAGATTGCACTTTGTCGGGTCGGTTCCCAGCGATATCTTCAGGCCTGGCGTAAGCTCCAGCTCCGCTCCTGCATACTCTCCGCTGCGGCATACAAGGCGAAGCGGACGAACCGCGGACTGTGGATTCTGATTCCGAAAGTCTGCATTTTCCGCCGAATTTGACTGCGGCTGGTTCTGTTCCTTCCGGTAGTCTCTTCCCGCCTGCTGGTTTTTTTCGAAGCTGTCCTTTAACTGAGAAGCTCCCTGCGCCGCTTTCGATGCCGCCGTCTGCAGCTTCTCAGCTCCCTGCTTCATCATGCGGCTCATGGCAGCTGCTGTCTCCTGCGCATTAACTTTCGCTTCCGCCATACTGCCCATGCCAGCAGTACGCGTTCACACAGATCATCACCGCCAGCATAAAGAAGACCACATAACTGCCGAAGGATTCCAGACCGTAGGCGATCAGGTTAATCATCAGATACGTAAAGATCTCACTGCTGATCAGTACCATGACTGCGTTTCCTGCCAGCGCGTTCTTCCCACGGAGAATCAGACTGAGAATAATTCCAATCACCAGAGCTGCAATGAAAAGCACCACATCCGTCACCGACCGCGACATCATGCTCAACTTAAAGAAGAACGTAAAGCCGCTGATGCTGACGCCATAGAAACTGATAAATGGAACAATCATGAACAGCAGCAGCCATATTCAAGCGTTGCGCTCAGTTCAGAAGCGCTACCGTACATAACGGTTGCCCCGTCAAGCACCCATTCTTTCTTTGTGATGTTATAATCTCTAATCTTTTCGGCATGTTTGTAAATCCTCTGAAAAGTTTGCGATGGATAGAGATATACTCATTAGGCGAAAATGAGAACGCCGTTTCCGAAAGAATTTCCGCAATACGGGAAGAAACCTTATCTGCTTCTTCGGTACGCTCATCATCAGACAAAATGCACTGGTCTTTTTCCATATCCACCACCTCGCTTTATAATTTCATAATCCATAATTTGCACAAACCAGCTTCGGCTTTCCTGCCAGCTTCCCGCTTTTCCATGATTTATATTCTACCATATGCCATGCAAAAGATAAACGTTTGTTCTGATTTTTATCAAAAAAGTATTTCCGGTGTCTCTAGCAAATAGTTTATTTCATATATATTTTTTGAAGTTAGTGTTTTTATATTTTTTATTAGTTATATATGATAA
>JABLTL010051309.1_pt1 | contig 14642 bp, 10 predicted proteins | sample 7160151 | NCBI WGS metagenome assembly JABLTL01 (sample SAMN14651223, study PRJNA627086) | human gut metagenome | isolation source: feces | host: Homo sapiens
TGTTAAAGTAGTAATAAGTACTCTTTCATTCTTTTTAATTCTTTCGTTAATTTCGCCAATTAAGTTATCTATTTGTCCTTCAGTTTTTCTAACTTCAATGACTGGGTCAAGTAGTCCAGTTGGTCTTATTATTTGTTCAACGCATTTATTATTAACTAGTTCTAACTCATAATCTCCTGGGGTTGCACTTACAAATATTGCTTGATTAATTTTACTTGTGAACTCGTCAAACTTTAATGGTCTATTGTCTAATGCACTTGGAAGTCTAAAACCATAATCAACAAGTGTAGTTTTTCTCATTCTATCTCCATTATACATTCCTCTAACTTGTGGCAAAGTAACGTGGCTTTCATCTACTACGAGTAAGTAATCGTCCGGAAAGAAATCCATCAAAGTTGTAGGAGTTTCGCCTTCTTCCCTAAGAGCCATATGTCTACTATAGTTTTCTATTCCATGGCAAAATCCAGTTTCCTTAAGCATTTCTATATCATACATAGTTCTTTGTTTAAGTCTTTCTTTTTCAACTAGTTTTCCTTCTTTATCTAATTCTTCTAGTCTAGTTTTTAACTCTCTTTCTATTCTTCTAATGGCTTCTTTTAGTTTTTCGTCTCCAACAACGAAATGGCTTGCTGGAAATAAACTAACATTTTTCATATCTTTTAATATAACACCAGTTAATGTGTCAAACTCACTTATTCTATCTACTTCGTCTCCAAATAATTCTATTCTAATACCATTTTTTCTTTCATATACTGGAATTATTTCTATAGTGTCTCCATGTGCTCTAAAGGTACCACGTTTAAAGTCAAGTGTACTCCTTTCATAAAGCATATCTACTAATTTAGTTAATAACTCGTCTCTGTCAATGGTGTCTCCCACTGATAAAGAAAGCATTTTATTTTTGTATTCTTCTACTTCTCCTATACCATATATGCATGAGACACTTGCTACTACTATTACATCTCTTCTTTTTAGTAGACTACTAGTTGCAGCATGTCTAAGTTCATCTATCTCATCGTTAATTGAAGAGTCTTTTTCAATATACAAGTCTTTACTTGGTACATAAGCTTCTGGTTGGTAGTAGTCGTAATAACTTACAAAGTATTCAACACGATTATTAGGAAATAATTCTTTTAATTCTGCATACAACTGTCCAGCAAGTGTTTTATTATGAGCAAGCACTAAAGTTGGTTTATTAGTTTCTTTAATAACATTTGCTATTGTAAAAGTTTTACCTGTTCCAGTAGCACCTAGTAATACTTGATATTTTTTATTTTCATTAATACCACTTACAAGTTCTTTTATTGCTTTTGGTTGATCTCCACTTGGACTAAATTTACTAACTAAATCAAACATAATATTCCTCCATTCTTTATGATTAAACAAAATATTAATTTTATTCTTTTCACTTAAGAATATAATACAAGTAGTATTCTACCATTCTGAATAAGAAAAAACAAGCGAACACGCTTATTTATTTAGTATTGTTTCTTATACTTTCTTATAATTATTTTATATTACTTTTCTAACTCTTTTAATATTTTCTTTTGATTTTTTAATATAGTATCCATTTTATCATGCAAATCTTCTAATATTAATTCACTTTTTAAATCAGTTTTATAGTCATTTTTACTTCTCATGCTATCTTTTTTAGCACTTCTATTTTGACTCATCATAATAATTGGGGCTTGTAAAGCAGCTATACAACTAAGAAGTAAATTTAAAAATACAAACGGATAAGGATCTATTTCTAAAAACACATAAACATTTAAGAGTATCCATATTATTAAGAATAAACTAAATCCTATAATAAATCCCCAAGAGCCAGCAAATTCCGTTAATTTATCTGCAACCTTGTCCCCAAACTTTTCATTATCTTTATCTACTTTATCCACATCCATTGCAATAGACTTATCAACAAGTAAATCAATTAATTCATTTTCATCTTCAGTATCAATACTTTGATTAATTAACATCTTTACTATTTCTTTTTTCTTATTTTTATCCATATTAATCACCTATTTTAATGATATATTAAAAAGAAAAATATGTAAACAAAAAAAAGAAAGCATTACACTTTCTTTACGTTTTATTTATTAAATGATTTTCTCATAAGTCCATAAGCAGAACCAATACCTATTAAAGATATAAGAACTAATAAACCATATCCCAAAGTTGAATCAGCAGTTGTTGGATTTTTTACTTCAGTTGGTGTATAGAAACTTAATTCAAATGTTGAAAAACTATTAGTTTCTATAGTAATATACTTTTTACCATCTTCAGTAGTTTTAATCTCATAAGATTTTTCATCTACTAATTTATCACCAGATTTATGAAGAACTTTTACATGAGTATCTTTAACACTAGTTGGAACAGGTAAATTAACTTTAACTTTTCCAGTAATAGCATCATTTGATAAAGTTCCTACTTTTTGTCCATCTACATAGTAGACTGGTTTAATATCATAAACTAATGTATTATTCTTTTCATCATAAGAAGTTAAAACTGTTTCTAATTCAACTTCTACTAAAGATTCATCAGTTGCTTCTATTTTTTCTTTATTTATTGCATTAGCAAGTCCAGAATTAGTATTATCTAAGAAAGCTTCACTTAAATCTTTTACCAATTTAGCATCTATACTTTCATTAAATGTAATTTCTTTATCTATTTGTACAATATTTCCTTCTTTACTAATACATCTAATAACATCAGGTATTATTTTAACTGCATACTCTGGCATTACAAATGAGTTATCAGTAACTTCTACTTTTGTTTCGCTTCCATCTTTTCCTACAACAGTTAATCCCTTTAAGAAATAATTGTTTTCAATAGTAAATGTTAAAACTACTTTACTACCAGGTTTAGCATATAACTTATTATCAGTTCCATTACTAGTTATTTTAGCTTCTAAACCTTCAACTTCAGAGAATTCAATATTGCTAACAACATATTCATTTTCAGCTTTTCTAGCCATAGTATATGTATTTGGAATATAACTTTCTACTGTCTTTGTTGAGAAAGTACCATTTGTTACACTTACATTGTCACCTTTAACCATTTTAACATCGCCAGTAAATGTTCCACCATTAATTATAAGTGACTTAAGAGCATTAGTTTCTCCTTCTTCATTTGGTGGATAATGGTAAATACTTAAACCTTTTTCACTTTTGAAAGTACCACCATTTACAGTTATTTCAATATTTCCAGCATAACCTTTGTTATTTTCAATTTGAATAACTGAACCAGTTGAAATAATTCCATTTCCATAAAGTTCTCCAGTTTTAGGAACACCTGTAGCAATAAACATTCCGTTATTTATAACAAATTTACCACTTTTAGCACCTATTGTACTTAGTCCTTCATAAGTACCTCCATCGATATACCAAATACCAACACCAGCTGCATATAAAGCTGCATCACCTACTGCTTTTACTGAAGCAGTATTACTTAAATTGATTACTGGAGCATTAGTTAAGCCATTACCAGTATTCTTAACATCACCAAATACTGTAATACCTCCACCATTAACAGCACTACTAACTATTTTTCCATTAAAGTTTACAGTTAGTCCATAAGCTTTACCATCAGTATGACTTACAGCTAAGCCCCATTGTGTAGTATCAATGGTTACATCTTTTCCAATAGTTAATACTGAAAAGTCTTTATCATTTACATCAGTTGATCCTTCAACCCATATAGTTGCTGCTACTCTTTCTTTTACACGAACATCTTTAATTGTTCCTTTTCCAGTAAATTCAAGCTTACCTTTGAATAAATCAAAGTAACCATTATATCCGTTTTGAATAGTAATTGTTTTACCATTCAAATCAATTATAACATTATTTCCTTTAACTTCTAAAGCTTTAGTTAATGTTATATTATCATTAAGAACTATAGTACCATCACTTTTAACAGCATTTAATAGTTCTTCTTCTGTATTTACATTCACACTTGCTGCATTAAGTACTGGCATTAATAATACTGCAAACATAAAAGTAAATATTAATTTTTTGAAATTTTTCATAATTCCTCCTCCTATTGTTAATGATAACACATATACAAAAAAAATAAAGTTAAATTAATTAACTTTACTCATTATTACCATGAAAATTTTCTATAAGTGATAATACTCTTTTAATGTTATCTACACTAAATGGTTTATTTAAAACATCTAATACTTGATAACCAATAACCTCTTTAATAGCATCTTTAGTATCATTACCAGTAATTATTACAACAGGCACTTTATCAATTAAATCATTATCATTTAAATATTTAAGTACATCTATTCCATTACTTTTAGGCATATTTATATCAAGAAGCATTGCATAAATACTATCATTTAACTTATTAACTGCTTCAATTCCATTATTAGCCCTTACTACATTATATTCATCTTTTACTATATTTTCTATATAATTAATTATTATATTAGAGTCATCTACTACAAGTAAATTCTTCTTTATACCAGTACTTTTTACAAAATCCTTTAAATTAGTCTTTACCTTATTAATAGCACCTTCTATTTCATTAAAATTATACTTTATATAATCAAAATTTCCTTCTTTACCTTTATCTTCATGTAATTGAAAAACACTTGATAATTCATTTAATCCTAAATATCTTGCTTCACTTTTTAAACTATGTGCTAACATTGTATAATTACTTATTTCATTATTATCCTTATAACTTTTCAAGTCTTCAATTCTACTATCAATTGAATTTAAAAACTCTAATAAGTTAGATGAATAAGCATCAATATCTCCCCAAAATTCTAATACTTCATTTAAATTAATTCCTGCACTTTTTAAATATTCTCCATTCATATTATTTTCCTCCTAAATATTTATTTAATACATAACTTAATTTTTCTTTATTAATAGGTTTAGATATATACCCATCAAAGCCTTCACTCATATATTTTTCTTCTTGACCTTCTATAGCATCAGCAGTTAAAGCTATTACTGGAGTATTCACACCATTTTCTCGTAATTTTCTTAATACTTCTTCCCCACTCATATTAGGCATCATTATATCCATGAATATTATATCATACTTTTTACTATTTACACAACTTAAACATTCTAAACCACTTGTAACACTTTCGGTAGTAACTAAGAAGTTCTTTAAAACGTTTTCAGCTACTTTTAAGTTTAGTTTTGAGTCGTCTACTATAAGTGCATTTTTTCCTTCAAAAGTATTATAGTCAGAACTTGTAATGTTGCTTTTTTCTTCTTTGACCTCTACATTTACTATTTCTTGAATAACTACAAATTTAAAAGTTGAACCTTTACCATAATCTGAAATAACAGTTATCTTTCCACCCATTAATTCAGCTAAACCTTCAGTTATTGCGAGTCCTAAACCTGTTCCTTCAATTGAAGTATTTCTGTCTTCTTCTAGTCTTTCAAACTTCTTAAACAATCTATCAATATCTTCTTTTTTAATACCACGGCCTGTATCAGTGATAGTTATTATTAATTTAGTTTTATTATTTTTAAAGTCATTAATACACTCTACTCTGTATTTTATAAAACCTTTATCAGTATATTTAACTGCATTTGTAAGTAAATTTAATATTATTTGTTTTAGTTTACCAGTGTCCCCTTTAAGTACTGGAGGTATATCACTTGCTATAACAGTTTTAAAGTCAATTGGTTTATCTCCAATTCTAGGAATTACCATTGTACTAAGTGAATTAAATAATTCTTGTGAATTATATTCTTTATTTATAAGTTCCATCTTACCTGCTTCAATTTTACTAATATCAAGTACACCATTTACTAAATCTAACAAGTTATGACTAGCACTTACTATGTCTTTTGCGAAGTCTTTACTTTCACTATCTAAGCCTTCTTTACTTTCTAATAATTCGCTAAAACAGACTATTGCATTAAGTGGCGTCCTAAGTTCATGAGACATACTACTTAAGAATTCACTTTTTGCATGATTTGCTTTCTCAGCTTCATTCTTAGCCACTTCTAGTTCTTTAACCATTTTAACATCTGGGTTTTCTATTGTGAAGTACATTAAACTTGTTACTATTGAGTGACACATTAACATAAGGGTAATTTCTGGATAAGTTTTTTGAATAATCATACAGAATGTGGATAAAACCATAAATGTTAAAAGTGGAATATACTCTTTTGTACTGATTTTCTTTAAATTTCTCAACAAGCAATATAGCATTATACCTACCATTATAAAGCACAAGCCATAAACCATATTTACACTTAATCCACTTGAATAAGCAACATTATCTTCATAAGTTATTTGAATTGGCAATATTAATACGATAAGGGAAATAATTATTGATGTTAAAATAATTGATGACTTTGTGAACTTCTTTTGGAATAAATATTCTGTTTTTTCTCTAAAAGATATAACAAATATATATAAAAGAAAGAAGTAAGCCCATAAGAAGTAATAAACTAAATAAAACTTAGATATTAATATACTAATAAAAGACTCTGATCCATATATTTTAAAAATGAAATAGCCAAAAACATCTATCATTATTCCAATTATATTTGTTACCAAAATACATGAATACATTTTAGTATCTAATGTATTCAATCTTTCTTTTGAAAAGTAAAATATTATAAACATTAATACGAATATAAAACTACAAATTGAAAAACTTACTATACTCATTCTATGCACTTCCTTATGATACAATTATACTATACTAAGAAAAAAAATGAAACTATTAATTTCATTTTTTAAGTTTTAAACTATTTCTTTCTTCATACATAGTTTTTAGTACAGGTAAGTTAACTTTTCCTCCTGCGTTTAATGGTAATTCTTCCATGTAAACATACTCATAAGGAATAGCCATATCGTCTAAATTATTTTTGCAAATATTTTCTATTTTTTCTTTTACTTTATCATTATCAAATTCATTATATAATGAGATACAGGCAATTGGAACCATTTCTTCTATTGGATGTTCTACTACAATTACTCCAACTGCTTTAATTTCAGGAATTGTATTTAATAATTCAGTTATTTTACCTGGATGTACATTAAATCCTCTTCTCATAAATATATCACTTAATCTGTGTTTATGGAAAAAGCATCCATCTTTATCTATATAACCTATATCACCCATATGAAGCCATACTTTACCATCACTATGTTTTTTTAGAACTTTGTTTGTTTCTTCTTCATTATTTAAATATTCTTTCATTACACATGGACCAGTTATACATAATTCACCCATAGTATTATAAGGTAGTTCTATATCTGTTCCAGGAGTAAAAACTCCAATTGTATTTAATGGAAGTGGAATTCCAACACTACCAAATTTATAAGATCCTGGCATTTGATATAAACCACCACCAGTATTTTCTGTTGAACCCAATCCTTGTCTTACGAACAAGTCACTTCTAGTTCCATTTTCTTTAAAGTCTTCACTAACTTTATTAAGTTTTTTTTCAAGTTCTTTCTTTAAAGTTGCTCCACCAGAAACATAATTTTTAATTGGTTTTAATTCTCCACTTTTAAACTCTTCACTTTTTGCTATATTTAAACAGTGAATTGGTCCTCCTAAAAAATGATCAGGGTTTGTTGTTTTTAACAAATATGCAAGTTTATCACTTACGAGCTCAGGTATCAATACTGACTTTAATCCACCACATGTAGTATAATGCATTGCAGAAACACCATATGCAATTGACTGAAGTAAAACATCTAAAAATACATCATTTTCTTCAAATAATCCAGTACTAATATGGCTTGTTGCAGCAGCATTTAAATTTTTATCAGTTAAACATACTCCTTTTGGTACTCCAGTAGTACCACTTGTACCTACAATTATAGCAGTATGCTCTTCATCATAATAAGGTGTAATTTCTTTCTTTAACTTTTTTCCTTCTCTTATAAATTCTTCATACGATATAAAATTATCTCCAGTAGGTACTTTAATGTTATTTTTAAATCTTAAATATTTTTTTAAGAATGTTGGCATAGTTTCCATTCCATCTAAAAATATAACATTTTTATATTTTCTAATATTTAAAACATTTTTATATTTTTCATAGAACATACTAAACATAAAAATATTTTGTATATTATTTTCTTCTATTATTGTATTAAATTTTTCTGGTGCCAAAAGTGGTGTAATTGCATAAGGAGTTGCACCCAAAATATTAGAGCCATAAATAGACACTCTACTTTCAATTATATTTGGAAGAACTAAACTTATAATTTCGTTTTCTTTTACTCCAAGCAAACTAAGAGACTTAGCAAATTCTCTCATTCTTTTTAAATATTCACGATATGTTATAGTAACACCTTTTTTAAAATTGTTTTTTCCTGTCCTAATATCTAATGCAATATTATCAAGTCTATCTTTATTATATAAATTAGCCATTTGATAAATTGACATTTTAGGAATTTCTAATTTTTCAGTATCATAATCATAATATTTTAGCCATGGTTTTTCTTTTGATGGATAATTAGTTATTTCTTCTTTCATACTTTCCCCCTTAATAAAAAGTGTACTTATTATAGCACACTTTTATATATAATGCAAATAGTAAGATAACGTTTCAAAAAAACTAATTAATTAGTTTTTTTAGAAGAACAATGGCTACTATTCACTTTTCCTGAACCACATCCAGCAGCATTAATTTTAGATTTTTTGTTAGCATTTTTAACTACTTTCATACCTTTTCTCCTCCTCTTTAATTGTATTATACTATATTCATTAATTATTTTAAAGTATTTTCTACATAAGTTTTAATATATTTTTCAATATCATAGTCCAAAAATTCACATGGTTTTTCCCTACAAAAATACTTACCATTACATATATATAAATATTTACATTTCTTACATTGATTATCTATAACATTAGATAAATTTCTTTCTTCTTTAAAACTTTCTTTTAAAATGTGAGTTTTTTTATAATCTTCAATAATCTCATTTAAAGTTGTTTTTGTTTTATTAATATCGTATGCGTTGCACATACCTATTCTTCCATCAGAAAATACTTTTAACGAATATCTTTCATACCCCTTACAATAATAACTAGATGTTGGCAATTCAACTGGATAACCATACTTAATCAATAACGGAATAACTTTTGTTGAATTCCATTTTTTATATTGCATATATGATAGTTCATTAGTTTTAACATTATTATCATAATTATCGGTGTAAGCTACAACTATATCAGTTATTTTAAAATCCTTGATTTCTTTCAAAAATTCTTCTAATCTATTTATATTTAAATGGTTAACATTATATCTTATCATCATTTTATGAGAAACGTCTAATACATCCTGAACATCTCTAATATTTTTCATTATGATATCATAAGTTCCAATATTCCCTTCAGTTATTCTTAAATTGTCATGGTCACTTTTTTCACTCAAAGTAATGCAAAAAGTAATATTATTTAATTTGCTTATAAACTCTTTTTTTAGTAAAACACCATTCGTATCCATGTAATAATTTACTGGTACACTTAATTTTTCTAATTTATCATTTAAATAAAGAATTTCTTTCTGCATTAACAAAGGTTTCCCACCGAACAAATGAATAGATAAACTCTTATATCCATAATTCTTTATACAAATTTTAACGTATTCTACAATATCGTCTAAAACTTCTTTGGTAATGTAAGAATTCTTTTTAACAGAACTTTGTGAACAATATTTACAGCATAAGTTACACCCTTCGGTTAAACTAATAGTGATATCAAGTTGAGTTCTTTTTTTAGTGATTTGTTTCATATATTTTTGAAGTAATTCGTTATCATTATCAAAAAAACCATTTGCTTTTAATATTTCTTTACTTTTTTTGTTTAAAAAATCTTTGTAATCACACAAAACTATCATATCATTAACTGTATTATATAATATTATTTTTGATTTATATGGAATTTTTAAAACAAATTTACTTAATTTCATATTTTCCTCTTTTTAATTCCAGCATCAATCATAATTATTGACGCGGCTACTCCTACATTTATAGAATTAATACCACTTTTCATTGGAATAAAAACTTTGCTATTTTTATTGTCATACCACTTATTGTTAATTCCAAATCTTTCATTACCAACAACAATTGCAGTATTTTTGTCATACTCTTTTTCAGTATAAGATACTCCATTAACTGGTTCACATAAACATATATCATAACCATTTTCTAAAAGTGCTTTTTGTGCTTTTTCATAAGTAGTATTAATTGTTGGAATGCTAAAAACGCATCCCCTAGAACTTGCTAAAAACTTATTTTTATATACAGTAGTAACTGGGTCTACATTAATTATTAAATCAACACCACATGCATATGCACTTCTATAAATAGTACCTAAGTTACCTGGTAATTCTATTCTGTCATTAACTAAAATTAACTTATGTTTATTTGTATCAATATCATTTAAAGAATACTCTTTAAATTTAATAACTAAAATAATTGGTACTTCATTTTCTTTTGTTCTTATACTTTCAAAAGTTTTATTTGAAATTTTATATAAATTATTACAAACTTTCTTACAATTTTCTAGCAATAACTTACCATCTTCTTTTAAGTCATCGTCATTATAGAAAACACTTATAACTTGAGCATTATTTAAAATTGCTTCTTTAATAACATCTAGTCCTTCCACCACCATCAAATTATCAGTGCCCTTATTTCTTAATTTTTTTAGTTCTTTTAATTTTTCATTGTTCTTAGATATTTCCATCATATTAACCACACTCCTCAAACTCAAAAATATCAATTTTCTCATTCTTTTCACTTATAATTTTATCACATATTATATGATTAATATACATTTTTAAATATTTTTCTTCAATTAGACAAAATTCGTTAGTGTCATTATACCCACTGAAAGCTTTATAATATTTTTTGCCATTTTTTAAAACTTTGTCAACAATTATATAATAGTGATTATCTACGTTTAAAAATTTTTCTAAAGTATCTTCGGATATATTTCCTGGAAACATCAATGTATTATCAATATAAATTGATTTTCCTAAATCAAGTGAAATCAAGACTTTTTTATTTAAAGAAAGTTCCTTATCAATAAATTCTAAAGGGCTATTTAATGAATTAAAAATATACTTGTTTTTATCATAAAGCAAACTTGAATTAGTTAATTCATAACATCCACTTTTAAGTTCAGGTAAAAAAGTTAAAAATGAATGCTCATTTTGTGATTTTGATTTAATAAAGTTTAAATTACCAAATACATTAAAAAGATTTTGGAATATAATTGTTTCGTAATCTAAATCATTTTCATGCATTTCAAGTAATATCATAGTAGTTCTCTCATTATTTGATAATATTTTTTCATCAGTTAATTCTTCGTTTAAATCCCCAATGATTTCATATTGAAGTATATCTTCTATATCAAAAAAACTTCCGTCAAAATTCATTAGTTGTAAGAATAAATATGGCTTGTTATCCAAAAAAGTTTTGTTTTTAATTAATTCAATACATTTTTTATATCTTAAAAATCTATTTAAAGCTAAAAATTTATAAAAAGTATTTTTATCATAGTCCACATTCATAAAATTTAAATATTGAACCAGCCAACAGGTGCCTTGAAAATCAATGTAATAATTCATAATTTCTCCCTTAATAAAAAGTGTACTTATTATAGCACACTTTTACTTATAATGCAAATTATTGTTTTTTAATATTTTCAAAAAAACTTTTCTATGAATATTACTTTCATTCATTAATTCAGAATAATAATCTAAATATTCATGATATGTTTCAATTACATTTCCATCCTCATCAATTAAAGTATGTGAATGACATTTACCAGAATCGAAAACTATATACACATCCTTTGTGCCATCTGATCTTTCTCTAACTGTATATTCAGTTTGACCATATGTACCAGAATTTTTATATTTATAGTTTTCATTTTTTAAAATATTTTATCATTTTTTCTCTTGAAAAAAAATTTGCATTTTATAAACAATTATGGTATTATATAGAACTATAAAAGCAACAGGGGGTTTTGGTTAGATATATTATTTCATATTCTAACCAAAAGTTGCTATTTATTTTTTATTAATAAATATTTAAAAAGGCTCAATAAAAGCCTTTTTATTTTGCATAAATAAGTTTTCCTGATATGGTTAATAGTTTATTACTATATCTTCCAAATAAACAAGTTTGTAATATTAAAATACTATCTTTACCTGAAACATCAACGTTAATATCATATAAATTCTTATCTTTTAATCTGTTAAAATGATTTAACCATTCATCATCTGTCTTGTAATTAAACTGCATATGTTCTTCTTTAGAACTTTTTTCCACTACACCTACACTAAATATTTCATATATTCTTTTTTCATTATTTATCTTTAATTCAAAATATTTATGTTTTTCATAATAATCTTTTTTTATATAACCTTCTAATTCTTTAAAAGGTACATCATATCTTACAGAATTATGTCCATATATATTTATTTGTTTAGAATCACTATTATGTCTATAATCCATAAATGTGCTTCCAATTATACTCATACTTTTATCAAGAGCATGACTTAGGTAATAGTTGTTATCTTTATTTTTAGCAATAGGTATACTATATTCATAATTATCTAAATTGAGTAACGCTATAATTTCATCATTAGAATATTTTTCTTTAATGCTTTTAAGTTCCTCACTAACACTCAATTTATCACTTTTTGGTACAACACCATTAACTAATTCTCTTTTTGTTTGATTAATTTTAATATATTTAACACATAAGGCTATCATGCTTATAATAAATAACATAGTTACTAATAATAATATTCCATTAAAAATTTTGTTTTTCATATTAGAATTTACTACTTTATTTTCTATTTTATTACTACTATTTATTTTAGTGGTCTCTTCTTTTTTGGGTCTTCCTACTTTTTTTGTTGTTTGTGATTTTACAGAAGTTTTTTTAGGTTCCTTTTTTATTTCAGTTGTTTTTACTTCAACTTCTTTTTTTGTATTACCTTTACTTTTCTTCATAACATCTTTCCTTTACAAATTCATTATATTATAACTACTTAATGTTTTCAATAATTATTTAAAAAAGCACAAATTAATGTGCTTACATTTATAACTTTTCAACTGTTTTTATACCTAATATATTAGTACCATTTTCAATAACTATTCTAACTGAATCAAGTAATAAAAGTCTAGAATTTTTCAAATCACTATTTTCTTCTTTTAAAATACTTGTTTCTTCATAATATTTACTAAATAATCCACACAAATCGTTTAAATATTTTGTAATGATTACTGATTCATTAGTTTTTACAGTTTCTTTTACTGTATCTTCGAAATCATATAATTTTTTTATTATTTGTTCTTCTGTTTTTGTTTTTAATATTATATTATCATATTTCTTATTTAAATCACATTTATTAAGTATTGATTTAATTCTAACATAATTATATAAAATATAAATAGCAGAATTTCCAGTAAAATTGGTTGCATCATCTAAATTGAAATTAATGTTTTTTCCACGATTAATATTTAACATATTATACTTTATACAAGAAGAAGCTAAACTTAAATACTCATCATTTGTTAATTCAGTTCCCCTTTCACTAAAACTATTTTTCAATTTATCTATAGTAGCATTTATAAAATCTTCTAATAAAACAACCTTTCCTTCTCTTGTAGCCATTTTATCACCATTTAAAAGCACAAATGAGTAAGATATTAATTTAGGACTACCATAACCTAAGATATCCATAACTGCACTGATTTGTTCCATATATACCTTTTGATCTTCACCTAGCACTATTAAATTAACATCTTTATTTTTATTCATTTTATACATAGTATAAGCGATATCTCTTAATGGATACAAACTTGTTTTATCTTCACGAGTAAGTATTAATACTGGAGTTTTAGTTGGAATATTATAACCAGTTAAATCAACATAAAGTCTTCCATTTTCATCTTCCTTCAATCTTCCCTTTTCAGCTATTTTATCTAATATAGTTTTGGTAATATGCCCAAATACAAAATCGCTTTCATGAGTAAATGTATCCCAATGTATATCCATTTTATCAAATATTTTCTTTTGTCCTTCAACACAAATATCAGTTATACTTTTAAATTCATTTCTTACTATATCATTTCCATTTTCTAATTCGTTTAAGTATTTAAATACTTCTTTTTCGATATTTTCATCTTCTTTAGCTTCATCATTTATTTTAATGTATAGACTTAACATCTCATCAAATGTCACTCTATTAATATCTGAATACTTTTTAACTGCGATTAGTAACATTGCAATTTGTTTTCCAATATCATTAACAAAATATTCTCTATCAATTTCATACCCATTAAATTTATATAAATGTACTAAAAAATCACCGATAATACTATTTCTGCTTCTACCAATATGTGGTGATGCATTTGGATTTATGGAAGTATGTTCTATTAATAAACTTTTCCCAATTCCTTCATTTGTGCTTCCATACTTATCACTCAAATTTTCTATTTTTTCTAAAACAATTTTTCCTAAACTTTCTTTATTGATATTAAAATTTAAATAAGGTCCAACTACAAAAGCATCAATAATTATATTATTGTCAAAAGTTAAATGTTCTAAAATATAATTTGCTTTTTCATTTGGATTATTTAAATTATCAACTTTAATTTTAAAACATGGTAAA
>JABLTL010095180.1_pt1 | contig 14636 bp, 10 predicted proteins | sample 7160151 | NCBI WGS metagenome assembly JABLTL01 (sample SAMN14651223, study PRJNA627086) | human gut metagenome | isolation source: feces | host: Homo sapiens
ATTTAAATTTTGGAGCCATTTTTCCTAAAATTTTAAGCACCCGGCCGGTAGCGGTTTCAATGAAAACAACCTTATTTTATATTTTTTTGCAAAAAGGCTTGACTACCGGCCTTTAATATGTTAAAATAATTGCTGTTGTAAAAGTATGCGGGTGTAGTTCAATGGCTAGAATTCCAGCCTTCCAAGCTGGCTGTGTGGGTTCGATTCCCATCACCCGCTCCAAACGAAAAGGCCCGTTGCAGTCTTTTCGTTTTTGTTTGTTACAAAAAATTGTTTGCGCTTGTAGCTCAGGTGGATAGAGCAACTGCCTTCTAAGCAGTGGGTCGGGGGTTCGAGTCCCTCCAAGCGCACCAAAGCATCGGGGCCCGAACCTTTTACCAATCGGTGAAACGTTCGGGTTTGTTGTTTTCTTAAAAGATGTTAAATAGCCTTTGTTTGTGGCAGTATGGGAGTTTTCCTGTACTGCCATTGTTCTTTCAACTAAAAAACCAAAAGAAAATTTTGCGACATAAATGATAACCGGATAATACCCGATATATTATAATTGAATTTTTCCTTTATCATAATATCAGCAATATCCCTCCAATTTTATTTTCAGCGTTACTTTATCCAGAGTGTACTGTTTTTTTACCGAATTTGCATACTCGGCAAAAGCGCGGCACAGCAACGGATGCTCTAAGAAAATCGTGAAGAAAGGTGCTTTTAATCGGCTGACGGCAACGCTTTTTTCGGAAATAATGAGATGAACATCCAAAAAACTCGGTTCGGGCAAAGGATAAAATCTGTATTTTGTGTTGTCTAAAAGATTGATTATGTTTTTTGTGTGTTCTGCAAATTTCCGGGGAGAATAAGGAATCGACAAAAATTCCGGATATACTTTTCCGTTAAATAAGTCCTCATCGCTTGGCAAAGGAGCACACTCATGAAAGTATCCCGACACCAACGCCTTCTCAAAAAAGCATTTCATTTGATTGTAAATATCGTCGGCATCACCGGCTTCAACTTTTAATTCAGAGTGATTCATGTATTCCGAGAAAAGACTTTCCGGCATTGAGAATACGGTGGGGCTGCTGCTTAAAACCGTAATATCGGACGAAAACATTTCAAACTGAGAAAAATCGGCGGTTTTGCATATTCTGATGAGACGGTGCGCTTTGCCGAGAAGCGTATCAAAAAACTGACGGCACAGATTTATCTTTTCAGGTTCGGTTACGTACAGATAATTTCCGTTTTCGTTTTCCGTGCCGACAACATTGTTGCCGTAAATACAAGCATAGCCGGGGCATAAAAACATTGTTGTTGAAAAATTTGTGTTTTTCTGTCCGTCGAGGTAAAATGATTCAATTTGTCCTGACGGGTAAAGAGGAAGCCAACTGCGAATTGCTTCGCCGATTTCGGTAAGATTTCGTTCCATATTATGAATGATATGAATTTTCACGCCGCTTGTTACACACCCGATCATCAGCGACATCCATTTTGCCTGAAAAACTTTGTCTGCGGTAATCCAATCAATATTTTGGTCGGAGTATAGATATAAATCCTTTTCTTTTCTTGCTATAACATTTCCAAGAAAGCGGAGAACAGCAGTTTGCAAGCCCGTCATCCCGTGATATAGCGGCCTGCTGTCGCTTAAAGCCGCTTTGTCTGCCGCCGTTTCAAAGGGCAAAGGGGGTTTTATGATATCTGCAGAAAACGAGCCGATTTGGTCAACCATACCGACAACAAAGGAAGAAACCGTGCTGTCCTCCGAAAGGAAAAGCCATGAATACAGCTCTATTTCCCAATCCGTATCGTTACGGAGATTTTCGGGCGATATGTTCATTATTTTTGCAAGCTTCGAAAGGTTCTTTTGGTCTTTGAGCCGACTGTAAAAAACACGGCACATTTCATTTGTGAGTTTACTGTTTGACACAGGTGTGCGCAGCCCGTTGCGAAAACGACTTATGTACGACGGGTCAATGTTAAGAAGCTTTCCAAAGCGAACATTTGAAAATTCCGCCAAATCAAGTATAGCCGAAAAGCGCTGTCCGAATTTATCGTGCGCTTGTAAAACTGTGGGGGCTTCTTTGCGGGCTTTTACGGGCTTTTCTCCGTTATAAAGCCAACGCATTATTTCGCTTTTTATTTGCTCTGCGGAAAATGAATCGGAACAGCCGATTTCTTTTAGAATATCTTCTGTTTTTCCATGTTCGTCAGCAAACGAATAAATGGCCGAAACGAATCTCAAAGCACTTTTACCGCCGTTTTGCGGCACACGGCTTCCCTTACAAATACGGTCAACTGCAGAACGGTCGCAGCCGATAATGCCGGCAATGTCCGTCGGCTTTGCGCCGATTATTTTCATGATTTTGTTTAATCGTTCTGTAAACATAAGCCGCCTCCTCGTTTTTCATAATAACTATAATATCATATTCCCATTATTAAAACAATAACTGCCAAACAATTTGTCAATGACAATGCCGTGGCAGTTATTGTTTCTGTTATAAATATGTGCTAAAATCAAGACATGAGGATAGCAAATATATGATACCGGAGGAGTTATTATTGTGGCATTAAACAACATCTTGGTAGGAGCCGGATTTATCGGCGTCGGAGCGTTGTTGATGGTGTCGGGCATTAGAAAAAACAAGAGATGTTCGGGCGTGGTTGTAGGCAAAATAACCGGCGTCCATGAAGATGTGACAACCGATGATGATGGTTTTAATTCCTATTCGTATTCGCCCGAATTTGAATATGAAGTAAACGGAAAAATTTATCACGGTTCCGGGAGCAGAGCGTATTCAAAACGCAGAAAAATTCGAATTGGCGGGCAACCGAATTTTAAACGGTTATTTATAAAGTAATTTAACTAGGCACAATGCCGAAAAGAAACAAGGAGGATTTGCTTATGAAAGCAAAAACAAAATTCGCAAAACTGTGGAGCATCCTGCTCGCTCTTGCGATGGTAGTAGGTATGCTGCCCATTGCGGCTCTGGCGGCAGGGTCGGAATCGGCAGATTTTGTTTCCGACCCCACCACAGCACTGGCTCTGCTCAATGATGCGAAAACAGGAACAACAGCCAGCACGTGGGACGGCGACACAAAAACCCTCACCCTCAATGGCGTGAACTTTGTAACCTCCGCTGCCACAGCGGTGAAACTGCCCGACGGTGCGATAATCGTCCTGAAAGGTGAAAACACCATCAAAGGTGGCTCAGGTTCAGGAGATTGCTACGGCATTTACGGCGTGGGCAGCCTGACTATTTCCGGCATCGGCACGCTCAATGTGACCAGCGGTACGGCGGGCAACTTGAGCTTCGGCATTCATGCACAAAACAGCGTGACCATCGACGGCGGTGCAGTTACGGCCACCGGCGGCGCGGCGCCGAACAACCAGAGCTTCGGCATCCGTGCACTTTATAACGATTTGACCATCAACGGCGGCACGGTTACGGCCACCGGCGTCGATGCGAAAAACAGCAGCAATGGCCTTTGGGCAGGAAATGGCAGCGTGACCATCTCCGGCGGCAAAGTTGTGGCCAATGGCGGCGGTGCGTCAAGTGGCACAAGCAGCGGCATTTATGCAAAGAATGTAGTCATCCAGAATACTGACAACCGCATCCCCCACGTCACCACCAGAGGCGGCAATGGGGTGCGCAGCCGCGGCATCTATGCAAATGGTGGCAATTTGGAGATCTCCGGCGGCATCGTGATTGCCAAAGCGGGCTACAGTGATAGCGCTTTCGCTCTGAACAAGGCTCCGACGTTACCCACCACCCCCTATTGGTGGCGCACCTCGGACAGCGGCGATTATTCTAAGTCTGCATATACCGGGGATGGGTCGGCAGCCCATCTGGAGATCTGGAACTGGGATCCCACGGCAACGGCAGACTTTACCGATGATTCCGAAGCGGCGCTGGCTCGGCTCAACGCCGCGAAAACCGGCGCAGCGGACAGCACATGGGATCCGGATACCAAGACCCTCACCCTAGGTGGCGTTAACTTTACCGCCACCGCCGCCACCGCGGTGAAGCTGCCCGATGGTGCGAAAATCGTCCTGAATGGGGAAAACACCATCAAAGGTGGCTCAGGTTCAGGAGATCGCTACGGCATAAAGGGCGAAGGCAGCCTGTCCATCTCCGGCTCCGGCACGCTCACTGTGACCGGCGACACGGCGAATTCTTATAGCTACGGCATCTATACAAATAATGGCAACATAAGTGTCACCGGCGGTACTGTCAACGCCTATGGCGGCAATGCAAGTTACAGCTTCGGTATCTATGCAAAGCAAGACGTGAACATCGAAGACGGCACCGTCAACGCTTATGGCGGCGAGGCGAAATTTAGCCGAGGTATCGAAGCCGGTAACGACATAAGTATCTCCGGCGGCATAGTCAATACCAAAGGTGGCAAGTCAACAAGTTTCATCAGCTACGGTATCATTGCAAAAAATAGCCTGATTATCTCCTGCGGCAGCTTGATTGCCGCAGGGACGAGTGGCAGCAAAAATATCTATGCTCTAAACATGCCTTCGATTAATCTCCCCGGCACTCCCTATTGGTGGCGCACCTCGGACAGCGGAGCTTATACTGCGTCTACTGATACTGAATATACATTGAGTAGTTCTCACTCCTATGTGGAGATCCGGACTGCGTACGCCGTCACCTTCAACGCCAACGGCGCAAACGCTTCTGTCGCCCCTGCAAGTGGCACCACCAACGCAGCAGGCAAGCTGACCAGCCTGCCCACACCCACCCGCAGCGGCTACACCTTCAAGGAGTGGAACACCAAGCAAAACGGCACCGGCACCACGGTCACCAGTGAGACAACCTTTACTGAAAATACCACCGTTTACGCCCAGTGGGAGGTTGCAACCGTCACCATCCCATCCGTAGCAATTACAGGTGTTGATGCTCCGAAGTCAAATACAGCATTTGATACCGAAGCAGTTTGTAATACCACCGGTGTAAGCAACGCCAAACCGACGGTTACATGGGATTCAAGCGATTCCAAAGCAGGATACGGTAAAATATACACTGCTTCCATTTCCCTCACAGCAAGCGAAGGCTACAAATTTGCGAATAGTGTAACAGCCACTGTAAACGGTAATCCGGCAACAAGCGTTACCAAAAACGCAAACGGAACCCTTACGGTAACCTATACATTCCCGGCAACAGATAAGCACAACATTGAAATAACTGTCGATACCGATGTTCGTGACGGCGATGCCGTAAAGAATCCGACAATAAATTCCGGATACGAAGTATCTATTTGCTTTTTCGTTGAGGACACCAACAAAAACGGAGATTTTACCGATGATAAAACGCTCCTCCTTGACAAAGCTCTTGTAGAAGAATTTATCGCACGGCCGGAAATCGATATGACTCTTGAAGAGTTTATAGCAGCGCTCAAAGATGAAGGTCTTGACGATGTTAAGACAGAATACACCGGCGGATATAATTATTCTTTTATTGCAATGGTTCAGCATAACGAAGAAATATATTTCGACAAAGATGCGGACAAAAAAGTCACCGATGCAATCGTAAAGGTTAACGGAAAAGATGTAACCGATAAATGTGACGGCGGATCTGCACTGGTCGTAAATCCGGGCGCCTATGTCTTTACCGCCGCCAAAACCTACACCGTTTCCTTTGACGCTAACGGTGGCACAGGAACAATGGCAAATGCAACCGGAGTTTTAGGCGATTACACTCTCCCTGCAAACGGCTTTACCGCACCTGAAGGCAAGCAGTTTAAGGCTTGGAGCGTTGACGGCAAGGAAAAAGCAGTCGGCGACAAGATTACCGTTACTGCTGAAACCACCGTAAAGGCAGTATGGGAAACCCTTCCTGCCGCCCCCGCAGATTATGACATTTTAAACGGTGCCAACAGCAAATGGACACAGGATTCAGACGGAAATATTTCAGTTAGAGGAAGCGGAGAGTTTTCCAAGTTCGTGGGCGTTAAGGTTGACGGAAAAACGGTTGACGAAAAGTATTACACCGTAAAGGAAGGTTCTACAATTGTCACACTGAAACCGGAGTATCTTAATACACTTACTGCGGGAAAACATACCCTTGAAATTGTATGGACAGACGGAACTGCCGATACAACATTTACGGTTGATGCGAAACCGGCAAATACCGATACGAAGTCTCCCCAGACCGGAGACAGCGGCAGTATTGCTCTTTGGATCGCACTGCTCTTTGTTTCCGGCTTCGGAGTTGTTGCAACTGCCGTTTACGGTAAAAAGAGAAAATCTGCGAAATAACGGATAACTGACCATTTAAGGATGGCGGTAGCGGAGTTTCCGCTGCCGCCTTTTCCTTATGAAAAGGATTTCTTCGGAAGTCCCTTTCCGAAAGGCGGCAAAAAAAGCGCTTTGCCGATTTTCGGAAAGAAATTGAATGAGAAGAAATCAAATGGACAAACAAGAAAAAGAACTTGAAGAAATACTCAGAATATTTGACAAAGCACCTTCGCCTTCGTCAGAGAATAGTGTTCAAAATCAAGCACAGCAAAACAATAAGCAGCCTCGGCAAATTCCCCACAGGCAGAGGTGTTCACAGCAGACGGTTTACTCATCAAAGCAAAGCTCTAAAAAAGGTAAATTCCAATCAAATCAAGGGCGTAATCTATCACTAAAGCGACAGTTAGCAGGAAAACGCAGACTTAAAAAACAGTAAGAAATTCAAGGTATTTTGCACCTTAATGAGTAGATTTGATGGCAGTTCTTTTTTGAACAACCATCACAAAAAGGGCACTTAAGTTTAATGCTTAAGTGCCCTTTTCAAATGAAGCAAACCTAACGGTGTATGAAAAACGAAGTGGCTTGCGCCCATGAATAACGATATTATCTTTGCCCGAAAAATAACTGTGCTTTGCTTCAAGCGAGCCGAAAACGAGTACCTCATGGCAGCATTGCCGCTGCTTCATGTTGTGCAGCAACACTTCATAAAACAGTTTCTATTGTGTAATTTCGTTGCTCAGTCACAAAAAGGAACGGCAAGTACCTAACAATACCTACCGTTGCTTTTTTGTTTTTTGTTTAAAGTACCGTTTTAAAAAAGCTGCTCACCCAAAGCATACAAGTAAACCTGCCTAAAAGAGCAATATAGCAGTTTTTTGCCGGTTTTGCAAGTGTCAACCTAACCCCTTGCTCACCTTAAAAATTGTAGCGTCGCAGCCCCTTAAATTGCTGCTGTTACCGTATATTATTTCAACATCATATCCCTTTTTTACGCTATAATTTAAATCAACGGTTTTGTTGCTGTAATTAACGGCGGTAACAATGTAACCGTCCTGACACGCGCTTTCGGTAACTCCAATACGCGGGTCGTTTATTCTAATTAAATAGTCGCCGGCGGCTTTTTCAACCGCTTCAATTAATTGGTAAACCTTGTAAAGGCCAAAGCTTTCATCGTAAGCGTTATACCTTTCGGCCGCAATTTGCTCTAAGCCAAAATTCAGCAAATAAACAAACCCTTTGCCCAGCCTGTGCTTGGTAAAAACGGGGTTGCCCTCCTCGTTCACTGCCAGCACCTCGGCCCCGTTTGCTTCAAGCAAAATTTCTTTTTCGTTAAAATATTCAATCTTACCGAACGGAAAATGCGCCGTGTGCTGTTTTTGCTTTTTGGCCATTCCAAGCGAACGTAGTCCAAATTTTTTCTCAAACTCGCAAAACTGCGCGTTAAACGCCGAAACATAAAGCGACGCGCCCTGCTCTACCCTTTCAAACAGCTTATCATAATCCTCTTTATTAACAAAAGCGCCGCCGCAGCAGCCGGGAAAAATAATAATATTGGTTTTTGGCAGTTCATCGCAGCAATTAACAATAGAAAGGTTTATTCCGGCTTGCTTGGCAAGAATATACGCCGCTATGGCCTTATCCTGCCGGGCGCCCTTAGGCAGCACACAAACGGCGTAGGTACGCTTTGGTTGAATATTAGGCAGAACTTCAATAAGCTTTGATACCTTTAGCATTTCCTTGCCAACCGCTTTTGGCGACCGATCTACCTTTAAAAGGCCTAAATTCCGTTCTATCATACTCCAGGAGTACGGCGGCTCGGTTAGCAATTCGTGCTCCATGCCGCACCACCACAGGTAGCCCTTTAGGTTATTGGCCCAGGCCGAAATAGCGTTCACGCGCAAAAAGTCGGCTGCAGCTGTTTCGTTGCCTAAGGTTTCCGAAAAGCAACCCTGTTCTTGAATCATACACGGCTTTCCAGAAACGCCGGCGTACAGTTCGCTTTGCGCCGTTGGCACAATGGTACTGCGCATTTGGTTCATTGGCTCAATATCGTTATGAATGGTTGGCGAGGGGTACGGATGAGTTGTAAGCAGGTCGCAAAGCTCCCCCTGGTCTTTTATAAACCAGTAATTCCCGCCGTCATCCTCTGCCGAAAGTGCATGCATACCGGAAGCAATTGGCCTTTCGGGATCTGCTGCCCGAATTGCGTTTCGAACCGCTGCACTCCAATTATACGCCGCAAACCTTGAGGAAACCCGCTCAATACAATTGCACTCGTTCCCGAGATCCCACATTACAATATTGGGAATGCTTTTAAACTCATTAACCAGCTTTGTTACATAGCGGTTGGTCAGCGTTAATGCTTCGTCGTCGGTCAACAGGCCTTTATTCTGCAAGGCCGGCGGAAAAAATAATCGACCGCTCATCCACCCGGTAAGCAGCGACACGGTAAGCTCCATTTCGTAACTGTTCGCAATTTCCGCAAACCGCTTAAATCTCCGAATCATTTTTTTATCAACATAATCAGGCGCTTCACACTCGGCACCCTTTGGCACAAAATATTCACGCTGTGCACCCTGGTAGGTTAAATATTTATCTACCGGCTGAAAATCCCGCCAGTTTGGAAAAACGCGCAGGTGCTTTACCCCTATTTTTTTCAGTGCGGCAAGATCGGCCTTTATCACCGATTCATCCCAATTTTTCCACATATCGGTACCCGAGGCACTGTCCCAATAATTACAGCCAAGCAAAAAATCGCTCATAATAAAACATTTCCCCCTAAAAATTTAAGGCTGTTTTGCCGTGTAAAAAAGCAAACCCGCCTTTGTGTATCAGTATATACGCTGCTTTTAAACAGTTCAATACACAAAAGTGGGTTTGTATTGCACAAAACTTTGATTACCTGCTTTGGCCGGGTGATCTGCCAAATTTATTTTTGTAAATTCTGCAAAAATAAGCCGAATTTTCAAACCCGGTCTGCTTTGCAATTTCATAAACCGGCATTTGGGTGCTTTCGAGCAGTACACAAGCAAGGTTTAAACGCTCGTCTCTTAAAAACTCTGTGTACTTTTTTCCGGTTTCTTTTTTAAAAAGGGTGCCCAAATAATTTGGCGTATAGCCCAAATGCTTCGCGAGCGATTTTAAAGTGATTGCTTTTTCAACATGAAGCTTAGTGTGCATAATTGCCCGAATAATAACCGGGTCCAACGTTTTTATGTTTGCGTTTGGCTTTTCGCAGCCGCCGTTTTGGCTTTTAAGCTTAATTAGCGCCGCCGTAAATTGAACCAGGCCGGCAGCCATGCAAAGAACATCGTCGCTTTCGCCCCGTGCTAAGGCCAAAATATCTAACGCAAAGCAAAACTTTTCAATTTGGTCTTGGTTAAGGCTTGCCAATAAAAAGCTTTTGCTGCACAGCTGTTCGGTAAAACTTTGGCTAATAATTCCCTCCCGAAAGCGCATTGTTACCACGGTTGCATCATTAAAAAAGTTAATCTTTTGCACCGAGCCCGGCATACAAAACACACAATCGCCACCGCTAAGCTGCAGCTCGGTATTATCAGTAATTGTTTTTGCGCTGCCTTTCAGCAAAACTTCAATCTCAAAAAAAGTGTGATAATGCAAAGCCGATTCTCGGGCACCATCGCACACCGTTATATTTAAACATTCAGAATTAAAAATAAGCTCATTTTTGTCGTACGATCTCCCAAGCGTAACAAACTTCAACATATCAGCGTTTTTCGGCACGGTCATCATCCCCTTATATTTGCAAATTTACTATAACACAGGCCAAACGGGTTGTCAATCTGTTAAAACATGGTTTATAAAACAAGCAAAACAGCAATGGTATGCTGACCCTGCCAAATTAATCGCTTTGGCCAAATGTTTTTCGTTGAAAAGCAGTTCTTGCTATGTTATACTGTTAAATAGAAAGCAAAATAAAGGCTTTTTAAAATGGCAAATCTTATGAAAACGCTAATTTTAATGTTACGAAAGGGGCTATTTTAATGGGACTGATTAAAGCAGGAATTGGCGCGCTTGGCGGCACCTTAGCCGACCAGTGGAAAGAATTTTTTTACTGCGAGGCGCTGCCGAAAGAGGTACTGGTGACCAAAGGGCAAAAGCGGGTCAGCGGCCGTTCCTCCAACACCAAGGGCAACGACAATATTATTTCTAACGGTTCGGGCATTGCGGTGGCCGACGGCCAGTGCATGATTATTGTGGAGCAAGGCAAAATTGTTGAGGTTTGCGCCGAGCCAGGCGAGTTTACATACAACACCTCTACCGAGCCCTCCATTTTTTGCGGCAGCCTTGGCGCCGGAATTAAAGAAACCTTTAAAACCGTTGGCAAACGCTTTACCTACGGGGGCGACACCGGCAAAGACCAACGCATTTACTACTTTAACACCAAAGAATTGATCGACAACAAATTCGGCACCCCCAACCCCATTCCGTTTCGGGTGGTAGATTCTAAAATTGGGCTGGATATTGATGTTTCGGTGCGCTGCTCCGGCGTATATTCCTACAAAATTGCAAACCCGCTGCTGTTTTACACCAATGTTTGCGGCAATGTAGAGCAGGAATACACCCGCGACGAGCTGGACAGCCAGCTTAAAACCGAATTTATTAGCGCTTTGCAGCCGGCGTTTGGCAAGCTTTCAGACTTAGAGCTGCGCCCCAACCAAATTGTAACCCACAACACCGAGCTGGAAACCGCCATGAACACGGCGCTTTCGGCCAAATGGGGCGAGCTGCGCGGGCTGCAGGTTGTTAGCATTGCGTTAGGCTCGGTTACCCTGCCGGAGGAGGACGCCGAGCTGATTAAGCGGGCGCAGCGCACCGCCATTATGCGCGACCCGACCATGGCGGCCGCCACCCTAACCGGTGCCCAGGCCGACGCCATGCGTGCCGCTGCCGCAAACGAAAACGGCGCCATGGCCGGATTTATGGGCATGGGCATGGCAATGAACGCCGGCGGCATGAACGCGCAAAATTTATTTGCCATGGGTAGGCAGCAAGCCGGGCAACCGCAAGCGCAGCCACAAAGCGCGGCGCCGGCCACGGCAAACGCCCCGGCAACCACCTGGCAGTGTGCCTGCGGCGCTGCCGCCACCGGCAACTTCTGCCCCGAATGCGGCGCTAAAAAACCAACCGAACCCGCCGGCTGGACCTGCGCCTGCGGCGCCGTAAACCAAGGCAAGTTTTGCCAAAACTGCGGGACCAAAAAACCGGCCGACGCCCCCCTTTACCGGTGTGATAAATGCGGCTGGCAGCCAGCCGACCCCAAAAACCCACCCAAGTTTTGCCCCGAATGCGGCGACCCGTTTAACGACGGCGATATTGTTAAATAACTTAGCGGCTGCACCGGTTCGCCCCACCTGCCTAAGGTAAACCCTGGTGCCCGTAGCCGAACCCGCCTAAAAGGGCAAAATAACGGCTTTGAACCCGCTTAGCAGCCCTGGCGGGGTGAACCCGCGCCTTAAAACCGAAAGGAGCTTGCCCCTTGCAAACTTTACAAGAATACAAATGCCCCTGCTGCGGCGGCGCCATAGCGTTTGACAGCAGCCTGCAAAAAATGAAATGCCCATATTGCGACACGGAATTTGATTTAGAAACGCTGGCCGGTTACGACGACGGCCTAAAAGCCGAGCCGGACAGCATGAACTGGGAAACAAACGCCGGCAGCGAATGGCAAGAGGAGGAAACCGGCTCGCTGCGCTCTTATGTTTGTAAGTCCTGCGGCGGCGAAATTGTTGGTGACGCCACCACCGCGGCAACCTCCTGCCCGTTTTGCGGCAACCCCGTTGTAATGATGCAGCAATTTTCGGGTGCCTTAAAGCCCGATTTGGTTATTCCCTTTAAATTAGATAAAAATGCCGCCAAGGCAGGGCTGCAAAAGCATTTAACCGGCAAACGTCTGCTGCCAAAGGTGTTTAAAAGCCAAAATCACATTGATGAAATGAAAGGAATTTATGTACCCTTTTGGCTGTTTAACACCAACGCAAACGCCCAGGTACGCTACCGCACCACCAAGGTACGCGCCTGGAGCGACAGCGATTACGATTACACCGAAACCAGCCACTTTTTGGTGCGCCGGGCCGGCAGCGTGGGGTTTGAGCATGTTCCGGTAGACGGCTCTACCAAAATGGCCGACGATTTAATGGAATCAATTGAGCCGTACAATTTTGCCGACGCAGTAGATTTTAAAACGGCGTATTTAGCGGGCTATTTTGCCGATAAATACGATGTAACCGCCGAGCAAAGCGTAGCGCGCGCCAACCAGCGGGTTAAAAAATCTACCGAGGAGGTTTTTGCCGCTACCGTAAAGGGCTATTCCTCCATTACCACCGAGAGCAGCAACATTCAGCTAAGCGGGGGCACCGCGCAATACGCCCTGTACCCGGTTTGGCTTTTAAACACCACCTGGAACCAAAAAAAGTACACCTTTGCCATGAACGGCCAAACGGGAAAATTTGTTGGCGACCTGCCGGTAGATAAAGCCGCCGCCACCCGCTGGACACTGGGGCTTACGGTTTTGCTGGGTGCAGCCGCCTACGGCGTTATTGTTTTGCTGCACCTGTTTGGCATTTTGTAAGGGGGCGTTTACATGAAAAAAAGAATTTTAGCACTTATTTTTGTTTTGCTGCTTTGCTTTAGCTGCGCGCTGCCCGCTGCGGCCGAGGACGGCTTTCAAACCGAATACGCCCGCTTCAGCGACTCGGCCGGACTGCTTTCGACCGAGCAGGCCGAAGCCCTGCTAAACCGGCTGAACAGCATTAGCACCCGGCAGCAGATGGATGTGATTGTAGTAACCACCAACGACTTAGAAAATCGCAGCACCGCCACCGAGCTGGCCGATGACATTTACGACCAGTGCGGTTTTGGCTACGGCGAAAGCAAGAACGGCTTGCTGCTGCTCATTTCTATGCAGGATCGCGACTGGGCTATTTCCACCTGCGGCAGCGCCATTACGGCCTTTACCGACGCCGGCATTGATTACATTGGCGAAAAAATTACGCCAAGCCTTTCAGGCGGTGATTACGCCGCAGCGTTTAACACCTTTGCCGATTTGTGCGACGATTTTATAACCAAAGCCAAAACCGGCACGCCCTACACCAGCCGCACCCTGCCAAAAGAGCCGCTTTCGCCCATTTACATACCCGTGGCAATTGCCATTGGCCTGGTGCTGGCCCTTATTATTGTTGGCTGCATGAAGGCGAAATTAAAATCGGTGCATTTTAAGGCGGCGGCAAACAGCTATGTTAAAAGCAACAGCTTAAATGTTACCGAAAGCAGCGATCTTTTTCTTTACAACACCGTTACCCGCACCAAAAAGCCTAAAGATAACGACTCCGGCAGCAGCACCCACACCTCGTCTTCCGGCACCACGCACGGCGGCGGCAGCGGTAAGTTTTAATAAGCCAAGGCTTTTTAAGCGGCAATTTTTGGGGCGGTAAAGTTTGGCGTAAACAACTAAGCCAAGCCGCCTAAGGCAATTTTTTTACCGTTAAAAGGGGCTGCCCGGTAAGGGCAGCCCCTTAGTTTTTTTTCAAAGCAAAGGCTGTGACTAAAAGTGCATAAAAAAATTAAAACCGGGCGCCTGCCAAAAAGTTTTAGCGGTTGCCCGGTTCTTAATTTAATTTTGTTTTGGTTTATTTTTGCCGGCGCAGCCTGTGAAAGGCAATGTAAAGCCCAACCAGCAGTAAAGTACTACCGCAAAGCACAAGGTACATTCCGCCAAACCCAACCTTACTGCCAAAAAAGTAAAGGTTGCAATCAAACCCGTCTCGCAGGGCGCTTAGCGTGCTTTCCGGCAGCCGCAATGTTTCCAGTTCATTAAAGGCACCTCGCAAGCAGTGGTTCCGCAGCAAGGCTGTACCGTAGGTTCCCGGAAAAAACGAAAGCACCTTTTGCAGCCCGCTGCCAAAGCTTGAAATTGGCATATAAGCCCCGCAAATAAACCCGTAGCCGGCGCTTACAATAGTGCCAACTGCCGAGGCTTGCCCGTCGGTTGAAAGAAAAAAGTTTACGCAGCAGGCAAGCGCCGTGCCAAACAGGGTAAGCAGCAGCACATCTAACAGCACCAAAGCCGCGTCGCGGGCGCTTAAATACCAGCCAACCGCCGCTAAGTACGCAAAGCTTACCGCCGTTGCCGTAACGGTAATAATTAAAGTAGAAATTAAAGTGGCAAGGTAGTAGCTAAGGCCCAGCGTGCCGGGCTTTAGCGGGGCAACTGTAAGGTCTTGCCGGGCGCCGCTGGTTTTATCTTTAATCATTAACAAATTGCAGCAAAAGGCAACGGTAACGCAGCAAACCGCTAACAGTGAAGAAATTAGCTGCCCGCCCACAAAACCGTTAATTAAGGCGGTTGAAATAGTTAAGCCGGCTGACTTTTACGCTGGTTGAAAAG
>JABLTL010056799.1_pt1 | contig 14612 bp, 9 predicted proteins | sample 7160151 | NCBI WGS metagenome assembly JABLTL01 (sample SAMN14651223, study PRJNA627086) | human gut metagenome | isolation source: feces | host: Homo sapiens
TGCTTACAAAAGATGAATTTATGCATATGATGGATGAAATAAATCTTAAACTTCAAGATTTAACATGGCAAATAAAATCAGTAAAAATTAATAAATTATATGATACATTAGGTTTCCCAGAAAATTATATGGATTTAATAAATATAGAATAGAGGATGATAATATGAAAGATAGAAAAAGGTTATTTAAATATTTTTTAGCTTATGTATTCACAATATTTAGTGCTGTATTTGCAGTTATTATATATTTAAAATATTTTCCAGTAGAGTCAAAAGTAATAACAGAAAAGAAAACAGTTAATGAAACAAAATTAAGTGAAACAGCAATAGAAGATTCAATAGATAAAGCATATGATTCTGTTGTAACTGTAGAAAGCTATAAAAATAATCAAAATATAGGTAGTGGATCAGGATTTGTATATAAAGTAGATGATAATAAAGGTTATATACTTACAAATCATCATGTAATAGATTCTGCAGATAAAATAGAAGTTATTTTATCAGACAATGAAACAGTAGAGGTTAAATTACTTGGTAGTGATGAATATACTGATATAGCTGTTCTTTCAATAGATAAAAGTAAAGTTAAGAAAGTTGCTACTTTAGGCAATAGTGATAATATTAATTTAGGATCAACAGTAATAGCAATTGGTAGCCCTATGGGATCAGATTATAGTGGCTCAATAACAAGAGGTATTATATCTGGTAAAGATAGAATGATAGAATCTAATTCTATAATAGCAAAAGTAATACAAACAGATGCTGCAATAAATCCTGGTAATAGTGGTGGACCACTTGTTAATTTAGCTGGTGAAGTAATAGGTATTACATCTATGAAACTTGCAACAGAAGAAATAGAAGGTATGGGATTTGCAATACCAATAAATGATGTTAAGAACTATGTTACATATCTAGAAAAAGGAGAAGAAATAAAAAGACCATCAATAGGTATATCAGTAATAGAAGCAAGTAATAAATATAGTTTATATAGATATAACATAAATTTAGATAGTAATATAAAATCAGGTGTTGTAATAGTAAAATTAGAAAATGGTTATTCAGCAGAAAAATCAGGATTAAAAGTTGGAGATGTAATAACTAAATTTGATGATAATAAAGTAACTAACGTTAGTACACTTAGATATTATTTATACGAACATAAAACAGGTGATACTATTAAAGTAACATATATAAGAGATGGAAAAGAAAGTACACTTGATATGAAATTAATTGAAAAGGACTAGAAAAACTAGTCCTTTTATGTTAGATTATAAGTGGTGAAACATATGAAAAAAATAAAATTTAAATATATTATACTTTTTCTAATTCCAATTTTATTTTTTATTCAATATAATTTAAGAATTGATAATGATTTTTGGTTTACAATTAAAGAAGGGGAGTATGTTATTAACAATGGTTTTCCAAATGTTGTTCCATTTACTATATATGATAATCTAAATTTTATATATCAAAGTTATGGAGCGGGAGTAATATTTTCTTTTATTTATAAATTACTTGGTACATATGGAATATTATTTTTTGTTATATTTATTTTAATTATTATGACATATTTTTATTATAGATTATGTGTGAAAGTATCAAATAATAATGAAAATATCTCAATATTAGTAACAGTAATTACTATGAGTTTATTAGCTATTAATTATATAACAACAAGACCACAAATATTTACTTATTTAAATTTAATAATTGTACTTTATATCATGGAATTATATTCAAATACAAATAATAGAAAATATTTGTATATATTACCTATAATTTCTTTAATTCAAAGTAATATTCATTGTATGTTTTTCTTTATGCTTATAATATTTATGTTTTCTTATATATTTAATAATTCAAAAGAATATGATATAAAACCAATATTAGTAATAATATTGGTTATGATTTTAACAGGTTTAATAAATCCATATGGAATAAATAATTTATTATATGTTTTTAATTCATATGGACAAAACATTTTAGAAAAAACTATTAAGGAATTACAACCATTATCATTTTCAAGTTTATTTGGTAAAATACATATATTTATTATATTAATTATTTATATTATATATTTTACATCAAGAAAAAAAATACCTATTAGATATTTGTTATTATTATTTGGTACAACATATCTTGCTTTTGATACATTAAGAGGTGTTTCGTTATTTATAATAGGTTCATTTTTTTCACTTGCATATTTATATAAAGATATACCAAATATTGATATATCAAAATATATACCAAAAATAATAAAAGTCTTAATAGCAATTATTTTAATTATTATTAGTTTAATAATAATATTTATACCAAGAAATTATTATCCAGATGCAAAAGAACCAATTGATTACTTAGTTAATAATTATATAATAAGTGATATAAAATTATATACATCATTTTCTGATGGAAGTTATGCTGTGTATAAAGACATAAAATGTAGTATGGATCCAAGAGCAGAAGTATTTTTAAAGAAAAATAATCATAAATTTGATATTTATAAAGAATATTATGATTTACAAATGGGAATAATTGATTATAATGAGTATTTAAAAAAATATAATTTCACACATTTACTTATAAATAAAAAAGATTATTTATATAATAAATTAGAAAAAAATAGTTATAATTATATAGTTATCAAAGAATATGAAAATTATAAAATATATATTAGAAAAGATTTATTAAATTAACATTTATTTACAGTTATTTTAATAACTAATTGACAATTTATAATAATCGTTATAAAATAAAAGTATAATTAAATGTTAGGAGGAGAAATCAAATGGGAAATACAGGATTATGTAGCAATACAAATTTATTACAAGTAATACATATTGTTAGAACAGTTATAAATATTTTACAAATTGCAGTTCCAGTAGCACTTATTTTATGGGGAACTTTAGATATTGGTAAAGCAGTTATTGCTGGTGATGAAAAGAAAATGAAGGAAGCACAAAAACCTTTCATTAAAAGAATTGTTTATGCTGTAATCGCATTTTTAGTTCCATTTATAGTTAGTATTGTTATGGGATACGTTGGAAATACTGAATGGAAGAATTGTTGGACTGCTGCTAAAGATGTTGAAGTTAGTAATGGTACAATAGCAAACGACCCACTATATCAATAAAAAAGTAATAAAAAAGGAACAAATATGTTCTTTTTTTTTGCATTTTATGTTATTATATTATTGGGAAAGTAGGTTTATACTATGAAAAATAAAATAACTAAGTTTTTAACAATATTATCAATAATTTTTATATCGTTTTTTATAAATCAAAACAAAGCAGAAGCAACAGAATGTGAATATATATTAATTCCTCCTTATATTAATGAAAATTCAATTGCTACAAAATTACAAATCCAATGGACATACTATGGCAATACTACAGATACAACTATAGCAAAAATTGATTATTTTTTATTAAAGTGTAATTCTGAAAAAGGCAAGTGCGACTTTGGTATACAAACAGATGATACCTTATCTGGATTATCTAATCCATATTATTCTACAAAAAATATAAAATATGATAATTTATGTAGTGATTATGTTAGACTTGATGTAAATTGGAATGGTAAAACTAAAAATTCTGTGAAAGTTTATGATGCACAGGTATTTAAATCAAATGCTTCTTTATATAAATCTGGATTAGATAAAGTATATAAAAACAAGGTGCCAAACAATTCATTATATGGATTAATAACAATTAAAGCAGACAGTTTTGTAAATGGGATACATGAAGGATTAATGGATTATATTATAGATGTTGATGGTTTGGTATTCGTAAACAAAAAAAAATCTAGCAATTATCCAAAAACAAGATTAAATGAATTCAAGTCAAAATTAGAAGAAAAAGGTTATGGTGAGGATTTTTCTAAGTTTCCTATTGATCAAAGCACTAAAAATGAAAAGACATATACAAAAGATTATTACGATGCGACAAAAACAAAATGGCATAATTATATGAACAAATATATAAATAATTCGGATAAAAGAGCTGATACAACAAGAAAAGAATATTTTCAATATTGGTGGGATAATGTAAATAGATATGTATTTGAGGAAGATTTAGAATTATTTAAAAAATACTTTGTTTATCTTTATGAAGGAATGACTCCGGAATATGCAAATCAACCTGGAACTATGCCGGAGGATAGATATAATCACTATTTAGAAGCAATAAATGCTATGATTGACTATGAAGATTATTCTGATGATGAAGATTGTTTAACTAGTGATCCTTGTTCATCTCTTTGCAACACTAGTGCTTCAAATTATATATGTTCAGGTCCTTCATATACTCAGTGCACTTCCCATTCACAACAATATCAATCTTGCAAGAATGCATATAATTCATGTAAAAATGTTCCTGCTTCAAATTATGATTCTTGCATGTCTAGTCATATGGGATCAGATGCATATAATTCACTAAAACAAAATAATTCATCAATAAGAGATGAATTACAACAAATGAAGGATGATGCAATAGATAGAATAGCTGATGAATTACATGGAGTAAAAGCACCTGATTTAGATATAGATTTTGAACCATATGAAGTAACATGTGATGATGTTGCAATATTTCATACATTTTATGTAATACTTGAAATAATGGCACCAATATTAGTAATTTTGTTTGGAACAATAGATTATGCAAAAGCAGTTATGGCATCAGATGTAGAAAAAATGCAAAAAGCTAAGAAGAATTTTCCAAAAAGATTAGGATTACTATTATTATTTGTATTTGTACCATTACTTGTAAGCTTTTTAATTGGTGAATTCTCAAGTACTAATTCAAGTTTAATGTATTGTATAATTAATGGTGGATAGGAGGTAAAAAAATGGGTGGTTTATTAAGAAAATTAACTATATGGATATGTATTCCTATATACAGACTTATAAAAAGTTTTTATTTAATATTTTACAATATTGCTAATACTCGTTTTTTAGAGGATGATACAATTCAACAGTTAAGTGCAAACATATATGTACTTGTAAGTGTAGTTATGTTATTTGCTTTTTCAGTAACTATTTTGTCTGCTATTGTAAATCCTGATTTATTAAACGATAGTAAAAAAGGTGTTGCAGCAGCGTTTAAAAGGGCAATCATTGGGCTAGCTCTTATGGTTGTTATTCCATTTGCTTTTGATGAGATATATGCAGTTCAGAAAAATATTATGGATAATAGCTTAATAGAAAAAATTATTGTTGGTGCGGATTTTAGATGCGATCAAAATGAAGAAGGAAATTGTACTACTGGAGGAAATGGTGGACAAGTCATTGCAGGTAATTTGATTTCTTCAGTATTATATCCAGTTACTGATAATGTTCAAATTTCAGAAAATATATCAGAAAAATATGAAAAAATGATAACTACTGATATTAGATATATTGGAGCTGTTGCAAAACATATAAACGTAACTACAGAAGGTGATAATGCATACCGTAGTGATTTTGATGATGATGATTATGCATTTAATTGGGATGGTTTAGTTGCAATAATTGCTGGAGGTGCGACTTGCTACATATTATTGTTATTTGCAATTGATATGGCTATAAGAGTATTTAAATTAGCATTTTTAGAATTAACTGCACCAATATCTATAGTTGCATATATGGCTTCGGGAGATAAAATTTTAAAATCTTGGGGGCAAGAAGTTTTAAAAACATTTTTAGATGTTTTTGTACGAATAGCAGCTATTGCATTTTATTTATTCTTGATTAAAAATTTATCAACTTATATGGCTAAATTTGAAGGTGCAGAATGGTCATTTATATTAAAAGTTTTACTAATTGTCGGAATGCTAATATTTGTTAAACAAATTCCTGATTTAATTAATAATATATTTAAAACTAGTCTTAGTTTAAAAGGTGGTATTGGGGGTAGACTTGGTGAAATGGCCGTAGTCGGAAAACAAGCACAAGCAGCTTGGGGTGCAGTTAAACAAGCTGCAAAATTGGGAGCTGGAGCTGTTGGTTTAGGACTTGCGTCGGTTGCTAATCCTGCTGCAGCCTTAGGTTTAGGACTTGCACATCATGGTTGGAATAAAGGTTTTAAAAAACTTGGTGCACGTGCAGGAAAAGAAACTGCAACTGGTAAATTCTTAACAAGTACTGGTAAAACGGCAGGAGCATATTTAAAAGGAAAGGGCTTAACATCTGGTCTTGCAGATGCAAAAAAAGCATATTCTGAATCAGATTTTGGACTTGAACGTATAGCTAATAAAAATTACAAAGAGGCTGTCAAAAGCAATGAAGAATTTAATAAAAAAATGGGAAATGATAAGGATGGTATGATTACTGATGTTAATTTAGCAAAAATTAGATTTAAAGCAAATTCTAAAAAAGATTTAGGAAAGGTTCGTGGTGATGCAGTTGATGCATTGTTGGATGCGAATATAAAAAAAGCAACTGTTGAAAAAATAACTTCAGATAAAGATGTTATCGTTTCAAATTTAGATACTTTAAGGGCAAATGCTAGAACAGTTGAAGCACAAAATGCAATATCAGATTTAAAAAATAACTTACTCACAGGTGAGTATTCTATTAATCAATTTAGGGAAAAATTAAATGGCTTAATTGATCGAGGAATTATAAATGGAACAGATGGTGGAACAATATCTTCTAAATTAGATTCTATAACGAATAAAATTGCGAGTGATAAAGATATATCTGATAAGTTAATAAATTCTGATGGAAAATTAAACTTTGGCGGCTCAGGGCTAGGAGCATTAACGACTATTGTGAACACTAAAGCATCGAATGCCAAAACAACATATGATAATTTATATAAAGGTTCATCAGAGAGTGTTAAACAAGAAATGGATAGATATAATGCTCAATCTGAACAAATTGTTACGGAAAGTGTTAAACAAGCACAAGGACAAGTAAAGATTGACAACAAAAAAAATATACATTATCAATCACCTAATAATGTTACATCATCAAATTCATCCACACAAAATAGTTCAAGTAGTTCTTCTACTTCAAATTCTAACTCTACAAATACACAAAGTAATTCATCTACACAAAATAATGCAACTACAAGTTCTAATGGTTCGAGTTCATCAACATCAAATGGAAATGGTAACAATACTACCAATTCAGGTGCAGGTTCTTCTAATGAAAATGCTAACAATACTACTAATGCAGGTGGAAGCTCTTCCTCTGTTAATGTTGAAGGTCTCGATGATTTATTCAATAATTTAAATAAAACTATTACAAATGCCAGTGATGGTACTAATAAGATTTTACAAGATCAATTAAATGAACAGAAGAACATGAGTAGTGAATTAAAGAATCAAACTAATAGTATTAATAATGTTGGTAACAAGTTAAACGAATTTAAAAGTGATGTAAGTAATAGTTTCAATGATATAAAGAAAAAAATGGATGATTCAGATAAATAAAAAGGAGTGTGATACATAGTGAATTATTTAATACCTGCTAATGCAAAAAAAGGTACATTAATATTTGGTTTATTTAATAAATTTGACTTAATATTATTTGGTATTGGTGTAATAGTAACAGTTTTATTGTTAATAATTATTAGTCCTGAAAGTTTGGCAACGGCATTAATTTGCCTTACGCCATTATTTGTTTGTACTTTTTTGGTAGTTCCAATACCTAATTATCATAATGTACTTACACTTATAAAAGAGATAATTAATTTCTATTATGGAAGAAGAAATTATAAATGGGAAGGTTGGTGTTATAAGAATGAATACAAGTAGTGCTTATACTGAAAATTGGATTTCTGTTAAAGAAATAAATAATAATATGATTGTACTTGATAATAAACAAATGGTTACTGGTGTCAAAATACAACCTAGAAATATATTTATACTAGAAGAAAATTATCAAAATAATATTATAGAAGCTTTTAAAACATTTTATAATCTAATTGATTATGAATTTTGGTTAATAATTGCAGATAGACCTGTTGATATTAATTTATATATATCTCAATTACAATTGCAACTAAATAATACTCAAAGTCCAGTTTATAGAAAGTTAATAATGGATGATATATCAAAAGCAGAAATGTTTATGAATAATGGTATTGTTGATACTGAATACTTTATATTATTTAAAGAAAAGGATAATGATGCAATACAAAAGAAAATAAGAAATCTTATAAATAATTTAGCGAATTGTGGTTTAATTGCATCACAAACATCTAATGAAGATTTAAGAACAATTTTAGATAATTTCTTAAATGGTGGTGCGAAATTTCAAAGTGGGACGGTGATTGCAAATGGGGATTAAAAAAGAATTAGCTCCAAAAGGAATGACATTTAATTCTTCTGATTTTATAATTAGTGATAAGTATGCAACTATATTAACTGTACTTTCTTATCCAAAGTACATAACTCATGGATATTTATCAAGTTTAACATCTGGTATGGCTGGTGTTAAAATAGTAATTAAACATATTCCTGTAGCATTTGAAGTTGTTTCAAAAATGCTTAATAAACAATTACTTGATTTAAATGAAAGATATCAAAAAGAATCAGATCCTACTTATCAAGAGAGAATTAGACAAGATTATGAATCATTAGAAAATTTTATAAAAGTTATTACAACAAATCAATCTAAGGTATTTGATTTTCAATTACATATAATGATAACTGCAGATACAAAAGAGGAACTTGAAAGAACTAAAATTCAATTGAAATCAACTTTAGAAGCAATGGAAATGAGAGCAGTTCCTTTAAGATTTGAACAAGAAAAAGTTTTAAAGTCTTGTTTACCAATATTTGAAAAACAAGATATTGAAGATAGAATTGGTACACCAATTCCTTCACCAACACTAGCAGCTATGTATCCTTTTGTATTTGATAGTATCAAGGATCAAGGATTATCATGTTTGCTTGGTGTAGATTTCTCTGGTGGTATAATATTATTTAATCAATTCTTATATCAAATAAAAAAAGAACATAATAGAAATAATGCTAATATGATTATTTTAGGTAATTCCGGTAGTGGTAAATCTACTGCTGGTAAATTACTTTTAAGATCACATGTTAGAAATGGTTATAAGATTATTGCTATAGATCCTGAAGGTGAACTTGAACCAATGGCAAGACTTTATAACGGTGATTTTATAGATTTAGGTAGAGGTGGAGAATTTGGTATGATTAATCCACTTGAAATAGTACCTGATGCTGATGATGAAGAATCACAAAGAGGTGTTGGATATGCTGTTTTAACAAAAACACTTCAGACATTAAAGGCATTTATGAAATATTATGATCCATCTATTGAAGAAGATGTACTTACTTTATTTAATGAAGTTGTTGTTGAAACATACCAAAGATTTAATATAAATGTTAAAACTGATTTTACAAAATTAACTTCTGCAGATTTTCCAACATTTAGTGATGTTTATACAACTATAAGAGGAAGAATATTATCTTATGGTGAAGCAACTAGAGAAAGAGATATAATGGAAAAACTTGAAATAAAAGTTAGACCTCTTATTTCTGGAGGATTAGAACATTATTTCAATGGACATACAACAATAAGTCCAAGATCAAACTTTATTGTATTTAACATAAGAGAGTTAATTAATGCTGAAAAAAATATTAAGAATGCTTTATTCTTTAATATATTAAAGTATGCTTGGGGACTATGTTTAGATGCAAGTGAAAATACTGTACTTCAAGTAGATGAAGCTCATATCTTACTTGCTAATGACAATACTCTTGGTGCAGATTTCTTAGCACAAGTACAAAGAAGAGCTCGTAAATATAATTCAGGAACAATAGTTATTACACAACAACCAAGTGACTTTGCAGCACCTGATGTATTAATGCAAGGTAAAGCAATATTTGATAATGCTTCATATTATCTAGTTATGGGCCTTAAAAAACAAGCTGTTGAGGATTTATCTAGATTAATAGATTTAAATGATAATGAAAAAGAAAATATTAAACGTTATAATCAAGGTGATGCATTATTTGTATGTGGAAGTAAGCGTATGCAAATAAGTGTAATTGCAACTGATGCTGAACTTGATTCATTTGGAACAAGAGGCGGATTATAATAAAAAATAGGTGGTAAAAATGAAGGACGATTTTGAAAATGTTGAAATTGATAATTCAGATGATTTTGCTGAAGAATTAACTGAACCTTCAGTACCTTCATCAGATTTTAATGAATCTGGAACTAGCGGAATTGAAGAATCTGGTAGTTCTTTTGCCGGTGAAACAAATAGTGATGTATCAAATGTATCTGATGCAGATATAGAAAGATTAAATGATTCTAAAAATAAAAATTATGCCAAGGCAGATAGTGGAAAAGAAGCTTTTGATAGAAAAGTTAATAATAAAAATTATTACAAAGATGAATTAAATAATGCAAAGGGTAGAAAAGAAACTGCTAAAAATAATTTAAAAAAAGCATCAGATAATAAAGATCAAACAAAAGATAGATTAAATCAAGCAAGACAAAGAAGAAATTCTATTCCAAGAGGACAAAGAACTAGTTCTGATAAGGAAGAATATAAAAATGTTAAATCAGAAGCAAAAGATGCAAAAGCAAAAGAGAAACAAGAAAAAAATAATCTAAAAAACTCTAAAAGGGATATTCAAAATATAAAAAGGGACAATTTAAAATCTAAAGCATATCAAGCAAGGCATCCTATAGAGGCTGCCAAAAGTACTGCGAAGGCCGCAGCAAAAGCAGCTGCCAAAAAGGCAGCAAAAAAAATATTGCTTGCAATTGCACCATATGTTGGTGGATTAATTCTAATTTTAGTACTTGCCTTTTTTGTAATAGAACTAATACTAGGTCCATTAATGGAAGTTTGGGGTAATATAGATGAAGCTATTACTAAGACTGCTGATTTTAGTGAAAAAGTAACTAACTTTTATAACGGATATGGATTCCAGGATTCAAAAGAAGCTTTTTATGATGAATTAGATGATTTGTGTGATAGATATGGATGTTCAAATAATGGAACTGGTATGGATGTACCACTTATTTTAGCAACATTATTTTATACAGAAGGTATGGGATATGATACTGAATATGGTGAAATAGAAGGTGCAGATGCAATAGATGGTTCTATGAATTCGGAATCTACAAATAGTGGTATGTTTGCTGCAGTAAGAAGTTATGCTAAAAGTAAATTTGATGAAGCACAGCAAACTATTGATTCAAATGGTCTTGTGTATAATTCTGGCAAGATATATAGGTTGCGAAAACTTGCAAGAAATCAGTTTCATACAGATGCCTTTGGTTTAGCTACAAGATCTGGTGAACCTAAAAAAGCAACATTAACTGAATTTTTATCTGAATATGGTAAAACAATTGGTAGCGATATGCTAGATGTTCTTGAAAGATTTGCAGGAGCGGCTTTTAATGCAATATTGGCTCCATTTAAAGAATTATGGGCATTTGTTCTTGGATCAGATTATTCGGGTTCATTCTTTGAAGAGTCTGGTGAGGCAACTTCTGAGTTTGGTCATTCAATTTTGCAAGTGATTGGGGATATATTTTATGGAATTGCTGATATAACTGATGTTAAATTAAGTGTTGGGCATATATATGTTTATTATTATGATTCATATATTTATGAAGAAGAAAATTATAAAAATTATTTAATGAAATACTATTTTGAATATATTCCTGAGTTTAGAAGTATGTTAGGTGGACTTACAGGTGATGCAAGAGAAGAAAAAAAGGAATATTTATATAAAGATATAGTATCAAATAAAAATTTATTTAAAGATATATTTTTACAATATATTGATTCTGATAGTGAAGGTTATGCTGATAGTTGTTTGGGAGCAATTGATGCAAATTTAGTATCCGAACTTCAAAAACCTGTAAATATACCAGAAGGAACAACGGTTTCTTTTGGTGAAAATAATTCTTTTGGTGTAACTTCTGCTGGATTTCATGGAGGTGTTGATTTAAATTCATCTACTGCAGGTGTTTCAGCTGGAACTGATGTATTTGCTATTGCAAATGGTGTTGTTGATAGTGTTGGAACAAGTGGAAGTTCAAATCAAAGTACATCATCAATATCAAATTATTTATTTATAGGTGATTCAAGATATGTAGGAATTAAAAGTAATCTTGAGGGTTTAGGTCAAAATAATACAGTCGCGGCGGTTACAAGTTCTACTCCAGCACAGTGGGAGAGCGTAGCAAGTAATGGTAGTGGTACTGTGTTAGGAACAAGAGTTACTTTGCCTAGTACTGCAAATGGTATATCAGTTATGTTAGGGGTAAATAATGTTAGTCAGACTTCAAATATGCAAAATATGTTAAATAGTCTTCATACAAGATACCCAAGTGCTCAAATATATGTTAATAGTGTATATCATGTTGGAACTAAGTATAGAGGTTCTGTTACAAATGCTATGATAGATAGCTTTAATCAAACTATGAGTTCTTGGTGTTCATCAAATTCATGGGCAACATATGTTGATGTAACAAATGGACTTAATGAATCAAATGGATATATTAAGTCTTCATATACAAATGATGGTTTACATTTAAATTCTAGTGGTCAAGCTATCCTTGTAAATAATATAAAAAATGCTATTGGTGGTTCAGTGAATGATACGTATGGATCGTGGGTTAAGATAAAACATAATATTGTTATTGGTAATAATGAATATAATTTTTACTCAGTATATAATAATTTGGATTCAGTAACATTAAGACAGGGTGATAATATATCAAAAGGTACTAAAATTGGAGTGATTGGAGCTTCATCTAATCCAGGATTACATTTTGAATTTCATAATGATCAGGATTCTGCCATTGATCCAACTAATTTATTTATTCAATGTTCTTCTGGAGGAGTATTAGTAGGAAATACTAACGAAGAACAAATTTGGAATTATTTATTAGGACTAGGATATAGTAAAGCTGGAGTTTCTGGTGTTATGGGTAATTGGATGCAAGAATCTGGATTTATGCCTAACAATGTTGAGGACGTGTCTAAAGCACAATCTTTACTTGGAGATGAAGGCTTTACATCAAAAGTAAATGATGGTTCAATTTCAAAAGAGGAGTTTGTACAGTCATCAAAATATGCTGTACCAAAAAATTGGCATGGTTATAATTATAATGGTTTAACATATGGTTATGGATTAGCACAATGGACTGATCCAGGAAGAAAAACAAATTTTTATGAATTTTGGAAATCTAAAAATGTATCTTCTATTGATGATTTAAAAATGCAACTTGATTTTTATAAACAAGAAGCAGAAGGTTATAGTGGATTAAATGATTCATTAAAGAATGCAACAAGTCCTGAAGATGCGGCATCAACATTTGTAAGAATATATGAAGTTGGTTCTGCTGGATCTGTAAGAAGGCAAAATGCTAGAAATATATATAATAAATATGCAAACCAATAATTAAATAAGTATTTCAAAATACTTATTTTTTTGTTATAATATAATAAATTGATAAGAAGGAAGAGATTTTATGAAATTAAAGTTTAGGGCAGAAAAAAAAGATGTAATAGCATTTGCAGTAATATCTGTTTTTATGCTTTATTTAGTATGTTTATGTGTACTTAATTTCTCATTTATTATAAATGAAGGTACACCTTGGGGATTAAATCCATTTTTAGCGTTTACTCCAAAATATATTGGTGTAACAATAATGCTTTGGATTGCTTCTATTGCATTTCTATTTGCAAGTACATCATCATATTTCTTTACTAGAGAAAAAGGTTTTGGTTATACTAGTGAGAAAAAAGAAGATGGTTATGCTAGATGGGCAAAAGAGGGAGAAATAAAAAAAGCCAAAGGTGTTGTAAGAGTTCCATATGTTGAAAAAGAAGCAAAAGCAGGTGGTACACCTTTAGTATATGATAAAGAAGCTGCTTATGTAGATAATGGTGAAAGTCATACACTTGTTATTGGTGCGACAGGTTCAGGTAAAACTCAAGGTATAATTAATCCAACTGTTCAAATGCTTATAAAGGGTAGAGAATCAATGATTATATCTGACCCTAAAGGTGAAATATATAATGATAATTCTGGAATAATGAGAGAACTTGGTTATCAAATTATAATACTTAATTTCCGTGATCCACAAAAAGGTAACTGTTGGAATCCTTATCATTTACCATACAAATATCAAAAGGAAGGTAATTTTGATAAAGCAAACGAACTATTAAACGACTTATCACTTAATATAGTTGTTGATGGACAAGGAAATGATCCATTTTGGCAGAATTCAGCTGCAAGTTATTTAACTGGTTTATCACTTGCTTTATTTGAGGATGCTCCAGAGGAAGAAATAAATATAAATAGTGTTAATTTAATGATGACAACAGGTGAAGATAAGTATGGTGCATCAAACTATTTAAAGGAATATTTTAATGCTAAAGATCCAGCTTCGCCAGCATGTGTTAATGCTTTAGGTACAGTTAATGCACCAAATGAAACAAAAGGTGGTATCGTATCTGTATTAAAGGACAAGGTTAAAACACTAGCTGTTACTAAAAACTTATCTGAAATGCTTTCTAAGAGTGATTTTGATATGGACAGTATAGGTGAAAAACCAACAGCAGTATTTATGATTATACAAGATGAAAAAACAACATACCATTCACTTGCTACTATATTTGTTAAACA
>JABLTL010141804.1_pt1 | contig 14600 bp, 4 predicted proteins | sample 7160151 | NCBI WGS metagenome assembly JABLTL01 (sample SAMN14651223, study PRJNA627086) | human gut metagenome | isolation source: feces | host: Homo sapiens
ACATAATCATTAAATGTCTTTAATACAGGTCTGTTATTGTCTAAAAGCTCTAAACGCCTTGCTATTATAGGTATCAAAGTTCCTTGAACTCCAACAGACATCAAAGCAATAAAAAATATAATATGATATATATCATTATTTATATTAACCTCATAATTTAAAGCAAATATGGAAAAAACTATAGATGCTGCACCTCTAAGACCTACCCATGATATAAATAGCTTTTCCCTAGTATTAAACTCAAACCTTCTAAGCACTAAAAAAACTGATATTGGCCTTGCTATAAAAATTATAACAAGAGAAATCACCACTGACTTTCCTATTACTTTAGGTAGTTCTATGGGACTTGATAAAAGTCCTAAAATAAAAAATAATATTATTTGCATAATCCAAGATACACCATCTAAAAAGTGTACCAAAGTCTTCTTATGAGGTATCTTACTATTACCAATAATTATTCCACTGATGTAAACACTTAAATATCCATTCCCTCCCATCCATTCACTCAATGAATATGAAATTATAGCTATAGCTATGATAAAAATAATGTAAAAGCTTTCTATTTCAAAATTTGCATGCCTAATTAAATATATAGAAGCTATTGCTATCACAGCTCCTACAATAATTCCAAAAACTATCTGACTTACTATCATTGGTATAAGCTGCATTACTGTACCGTTCCCCATTATAGTAAGAATAATCAAAGTTAACATATAAGCTACTGGATCATTACTACCACTTTCTACTTCCAAAAGCGATGCTAAAGAACCTTCCAAATTTAATTTTTGTGATCTAAGTATAGTAAAAACTGATGCTGCATCGGTGGAACTCACCACTGCACCTATAAGTAAAGATTCTAATAAAGATATTTTAAATATTAAATATACAAACAATCCTGTAATAAAAAAAGTTATGATAGTTCCTAAAGTAGACATTAAAATAGAAGGTACTGCCTTTGGTCTAGCCATACTCCAATTAGTTCCAAAACCACCATAAAACATTATAAAAACTAAAGCTATTGATGCAATTTCTCCAGTTAGTTGAAAGTCACTAAAGTCAATTCCTATTATTCCAAATATCATGCCTAAAAATATAAAAATCAAAAGAAGAGGCACTCCAAACTTGTATAAAACCTTACTAGAAGTAATACATATAAGAAGTATCAAACCACAACATAACATTAGTTGTACCATATGTTCCTCCATTGTTATTGCTATTTATTCATTATATTATCTATTGACTCTTTAATTGCAAAAATTAAATTATTTTTGATAAAGATGAGATTTTCAATACTCTTAAGTACCATAACCTTATTTAAATTTAAAAAAGAAACTCCCTATAATTACTTATTGGAAGCTTCTTTTATTAATTCTAAATATATTTTTCTATTTCATTAACAGTCTTTTCTAGAGACATAAAAATTTCTTTAACTTCTTCTAACTTTTCTGAATTTTTATTAGATATTGAAGCAGTATACTCTGAATTATCCATAGTTTCTTTTGATAATATAGAAATATTTGAAATACTATCACATACTTTTTCACTATTATTTAATACCAATCTCATCATATTGGTTACTACATTTATTTCACCTTTAACAGTATTCATATTATCTTGAATTTTGTTAAATGCATCATTTGTGTCATAAACCAACTCTTGTTGTTTTATACTTTCTTTTAATAAATTTTCAACTTGCATAACTGATACCTGAGTTTCATTCTTTAATTCTGCTAAGATACGCTCTATATTTTCTGCATTAGTCTTACTTTCTTCTGCTAATTTCTTAATTTCTGTTGCTACAACTGAAAACCCTTTTCCTACTTCTCCTACTCTAGCAGCTTCTATTGATGCATTTAAAGATAAAAGATTGGTTTGCTCTGCTATACTAGATATAATTTCTGTTATATTTGCTATATTAGAAAATTTATTTTCTAAATTTTTCATAGATTCATTTACTAAATTGTTTTTCTCATTAACAAATTTACTTGTTTCTAGTAATGTTTTAACCTTTTGTATTCCTGTATTAATAGCATTATCTGCATCCGTTGAATAATCTTCTACATTTTCACTTGCTTTAGTTGCATCTTCAATTTTATTTTTAATATCTTCTATTAAAGAACTTTCCTCTTCTATTTCCAATACAGTTTTTGATGAACTTGATTTTATTTCTAAAAATGATTTATTTAATTCTACATTGCTATTATTAAAATCATTCATAATTTCATTTAGTGATATAAAATTTTCTGATAATATTTCAACTATTTTTTTCATATCATCTATTAATTGTTGTTGTTGTAAATTTTTATTACTTATTTCCTCTAATGTTTTTGCTGTAATTTCCTCAGAAGTTTTTAAACTGCTTGTTACAAATAAACTTACAGGTATAAACCCAATAACACTTGCAATTACTATAATAGACTCACTGGTATTTCCTTGCGAAATTAACATATATACATATATTGCTATTGTAATAGAACACCATGTACACATAAATCTTATTAATTTTACATTTTTACATAAAATTATAGATATTATATAAACAAATGCAATTACATATGTTACTACAGTTTTGGTTGTTAATAATGTTATTGAGTATATAATACAATATATAATTGAATATATCCACGGAATAGTTTTACTCAATTTATTTCTCTTATATTCTATAATAGCTACTAAATTTGTTATTATTATACTCCCAGTAATTAATAATAAAAATTCTTTACTTCTATCTCCAACTGCATACTGGCTTAATGAACCACCAATATATAAAGCACCTAAAAATAAAAATATCCCTATAATAATTCTATTAATTTTTTTATTCATAGAATTATTTCCTCCTTTATACTATATTAATAATTAAAATCTCTTCTAAAATATTTATCGAAAACTATCTTTTTTTCTTTATTATAAATTACAAAAAGATAGTTTTGCTAATTTATATAATCAGCAAAACTATCTTTACTTAATCAATTTATAAATGATTTTATTTATTTTTTCCTCTTCTTTTTGAATGTTAATAATCCACCTAAAGTTAAAATAGTAGATCCAAGTCCTATTATTCCAAGAGAATTAACTCCTCCTGTTTTAGGTATTGATTTATCATCTTCCTTATTATTTTTTTCTGAAGATTCTACACTAACTGGTATTTCTTTTTTATCTGATGTATCAGGCTTCTCTTCTGGAGTTTCAGGTTTTACTTCAGGTTTTACTTCAGGTTTTACTTCTGGAACTTCAGGTTCATTTGTAGATTTATATAAATCTTTTAATACAGTTACTACTTCTACATTATTCTTTGGAACCTTTATTTCTATATAATTTTCATCTGATGTTTTATTAAATAAAGCTCTTATAAATGATATTTTCTCTTGTAATTTTATTTTGAAGATAATATTTTCACCATCTTCTTTTGGTTCATCTACAAATTTAAAATTATAACCTTCTTTAATGTTTTCAATTAATTTATTTATATTTTCTACACTAGAAGTTTCTAATACATTTATTTCTTTTGGAGACTCTAAAGTACCTTCCCCATTACCTAACTCTATATTATCAGCTATCATTTTAGCTTTAACAGTTACTGTTATAACTAAATTAGATTTATTTCCACTATTATCTACAGCTTCATAAGTTATAGTATACTTTCCTGCAATGTTAGTGTCTATTGATTCAACAATTTCATTAGAATCATATTTTCTTATAACCTTTATAACTTCAACTTCACCATCTATATTATCATTTGCCTTTATTTCAGGAATTTCATATTTTTCTCCATTTTCTAGTATTACTTCTGTTTTACCAGCATAATCAAATATTGGAGCTTCTTTATCCTGTGGTTTCTCTGGAGTTCCTGGCTTCTCTTCTGGTACATCCGGTGTTTCAGGCTTTTGATCTGGTTTCTCTGGAGTTTCTGGTATATCTGGTGTTGTATTATTCTGAGCTTCCTTTACAACTACTATTATCTCTAATGTAGCTGTATTTCCAGCACTATCAGAAGCAGTATATACAACTTTATATTTTCCAGATATAGTTGTATTTATACTTTCTACAACTTCATCGTCTTTAGTTATTATCTTTGTTACTGCTACATTACCTTCAACATTATCATATGCTGTTACTTCAGGCTCTACATATTCACTTCCATTTTCTAAAACTATAATTTTATCACCATTATACTCAAATACTGGTGCTTCCTTATCAGCTTCTAATACTTTAACTTTAACAATCAATTCTGATGATTTATTACCACTTGAATCAGTTGCACTATATGTTATTGTGTATAATCCTTCTACATTTGAATCTATATCTTTTACAACTTTACCACTTTCATCTTTTATTACATGTGTTACAGTAACATTTTTATCTAAATTATCCTTTGCCTTTACATCTGGCATTTTAAATTTAGAACCATTTTCAACTATCAATTGTGATGCACCATCATAAATAAGAGTTGGTGCCTTTATATCATTTTTAGTTAACTTATAAATTTCATTTTCAAATTCATCACTATTTGGCACTCTTACTGAAATATAATGTGACTCTTCATCAATATTAGCAGTTCTTAATAATTTAAATAAGCTACTCTTCTCTTTTAAAACTAACTTATATTCAATTTCACTTGCACTTATAGTTTCTTTATCTTGTAGCATAACTTTATATTCGTCTTTTGCAAGATTTAATAGTTCCTTTAATGAATCAATATTTTCTGTTTTATATATTACTGGTGATTCTTCTGTTCCTTCTCCACCAACTACAGTTATATCCTCTGGTAACTCCTTGAAGTCATGTGATACACTAAATGTAAATTCATCAAATGCTCCACTACCATCAACTGCACTTACTGTAACAGTTGCAATACCATATCCTTTTGCTACTAACTTAACACCATTTTCAGTTTTTTCAATTGCAATAACTTCTTCATTAGAACTATTCCACTCTATTTCTTTATTAGTTGCATTATCAGGTGTAACTGTTGCAGTTAATTCAATTTCATCATCACTCTTTATATAATGATTTAAGTTTTCTTTATTGTTTATAGTAACATTTGTTGCTAATATTTCAACATATTCTGTAATAACAATTCCACCTGTACTATTATCAATCTCTTTAGGAACTCTTACTTCTAAATATACTGTTCCAGAATTTCTAAATACAGCTTCCTTTTTAGTCATTTCAAAGCTATATTGAACATAATTTGAAAACTCTTTCTTAGTGCTAGTTATCTTATAATCTTTAGTTGCTTTACTTAATTTTTCATTTAATGAAGTTATTCCATCAGCATCTATAACTTGTACAGCTATTGATTCTTCCTTTGATGAACCTTGTCCACTATTAGGTAATTCTGCTGTACTTCCATTACTAACAACAATCTTTCTTGTAACTGTAGTTACTGCATTATCTGCATCTGTTACTTTGATTTCAGCATCATATCTACCTTCTCCATTTATCTCTGGAACTGTAACACTTGTTGTGTAACTTGTTTCATCAGTTATATTAATTCCACCTAAAATCATTTCTTCTGTTACTACTGTTCCACTCTTTATAACAATAGCACTATCATGCCCTGATACTATTGGCGCTCTATTAACTCTTACTGTTCTTTGAAGCTTAGTAGTTTTGTTTCCTGAGTCAGTTACAGAATAATTTAATTTATATTCACCTGGTACTGCAGTATTTACTTTTCCATCTATAGATAATTGTGAAGTTAAATCTTCATCTCTATCATCAGTAACAGTTACTCCTGCTTTTGGATTAAAGCTTTCTCCTATATTAACAACCTTATTATCTGCCCCGTTAATTACTGGTGCCTTATTAACTTTAACAGATACTTCTCTTTGTACTTCAGTAGTCTTTCCATACTTATCAGTTGCAGAATATGTTAATGTATATTTTGTATCTTCTTCTGGATTTAAGTTTAAATCTCCAGTTACATTTACTTGAAGATTTCTTCCTTTAGCATCTGTTGCAGTTACTCCTTGTAATAAATTAAATACTGTTCCACTTTCAATTTCAACTTTTTCAGCTCCTGTAATTGTTGGTTTTTCAAGTTCTGTATTATACTTTACATTTACCATTAATTTAATAGGCTCTGATTTTTCACCCATACTATCAACAGCATAAACTTTAAATGTATGTGTTCCAACTTCTTCCGAAGTAAATTCTGTTATAAGTGGTTGCGTATCTTCTTTACTTTCATCAGTTACATTAGTAATATCTCTTACTTCTAAAGTAACTTCATCATTATCTTCGTCTGTCTTTTGTAATTCTTTTATATCATTAAATACTAGCTTTTCACCATCATATATATCTATTACATCTTTATTTGTTGTAACTTTTGGTGCTGTATTTAAATTTATAGACTTTTCATTATAATTAACTGCTAAATCAGAATATTCTGTATTATCTTTTGCAACATATTTGAATAATTCATTAGTATTAGGAATTATATTATATGTTCTGTTATTAGAATCCTTTGCTTCTATTTCTAATGTAAATAATTCTACTTTATTTCCTGTTTTAGGTAATGCACTATCTGATGTAATAATAACATTTAAAGTATTGTCTGCTTCGTTATATGTATAATCTGTAAATATGCTATTTTTAGATGGCTTTTCACTTTCACTAGTTTTTGCCTCTACTGTTTTTGTAAGTAAATCAGCTATTTTATATGTTCCATCTTCATTAGATTTTATCTTTACATTTCCATCTAGCTTAATACTAAATTGCATAGATTTAGCTATATCTTGAATATTATCTAAAGATACCTTTACTGTATTACTAGTTAACTTTTCAACATCAAGATATACAGCTTCTTCTGAAGCTCTGTAAGTAGCTGCCTTCATTATCTCCGGAGCGGCATATATAACTGCCGCCGTCGAAGATATAGCTAATGCTGAGGCAATTGCAACTTTAACTCTTGTCCTTGCTCTCTTCATAAGTTATTCCCCCATTACTATTATCTATTTTCAAATGCTTTGTTCATTAATTCACCATTTATTTCCATCACTGTTGTATTTTCATTTTTAATTGCTCTTGCATTAGAACTATTAAACTCTATTTCAGGTAATGTGTTTAAATCACTTGGTAATTCATATAAGAACGTATCACTTACTAATCTTTGACCTACTGGTGCTCCATTATTATCTAATTTATTGTATCTGTAAAGTTCAGCTTTAATTGAAGTTCCTTCTATATTATCTACCTGACCTTTATCGCTCTCTACTTTTCCTTGATTATTAGGTTCTATCCAATAAATCCAAGTTCCTTTTGCCACTTCTGAAAGCTCTGAATTTTCTGGTAATGTAGCTAAAAGTATAGTATTTGCTTTTATTGCAAAGTTTTCATCATTTTCATTTAATACTAAAGGTATATTAAATGCAGGATTTCCTCTATACTCACCTGTTACAATTATAGACCCCTTTGGAATAACTTTGCCAGATTCATATTCATAATCAGATTTTAATCTACCAATTCCATTTTTAGATAATTGTTCATTATTATCTGTTCCAATTTCTATATTATCACCAGCAGCCGTTAATAAATCTAACTCTGCTATTGATATTTCAGAATTTCCTTTAGCAACTAATTTAACATATCTTGCATCATATGACCAAAGTTGTTGTGCTTCTGTTTTACCATCTTCGCTAAAATATACTGTTTGAGTAGTCTTAGTGTTGTCAAATGTTCCACTGCTTGCTAATGTCCAGCTATTTCCATCTAAACTTGTATACACTTCATATTTTGATATAGGTGTATATACCTTTTCTGTATTTCTACTGAATAGATTTCTAAATGAGAATTTCTTAGCAGAATTTTGTGGTGCTGTGTAAGTTAAACCTACTAATGAATTATTTTTATTTAAATCAATAATTACATATGGATCTTCTCTTCCATCTTTCATACCTTGGAACACTGTATCTGTATTATTGTCATTGATTCTCTTTATTACACCATGTTGCATTGTTCCATGACCACTATGTTCATCTCTTTCATCTTCATCATTAGTTGTATTAGTACTTAATACCCAATCAGTTTCAGAAATACTTCCATTGTGAGCTATTTTAAGTTCTCCTATAACTGTTTCTTCAGTTTTATTTAAATCATAGTCATAAGCAACAACCTTATATGCTACAACTCTATTATTTAATGTATCTATTGAATCAACATAAGTTGTTACCCCTGATTCACTTGTTCTGTCTCTTTCAACAAAACCTACTGGCGATTCCACAATACCTGTTGCTGTTGATTCTTTTCTTATAATTTCATATCCTAAAATCTTATCTGAATCTTTTGTTACACTTAAGTTTAATGGAACTTCCTTTTGATTTAAGTAAGATTTAGAAGTAATTTTATTTCCTTCATTATCTGTTCCAAAGTTTGCTACTACTGCTGTGTCCTTAGCCATAGTTTCAGTATTAGATGTATCTAATCTTCTTCTTCTTGCTTCATCATTTAAGTAGTATATAGCTCTTGTTTCTTTTTCATACTTCATTTCATCTAAATACTTATTAGTATTAGGGCTTGCTAATATTCCCCACTTCTCAAAGAACTCTCTTAAATCCTTTTGTGCTGCATCAGAAGCTCTCATGATAAATGTTTGTTCTACTGCATCATATCCTTCTTCCTTCGGTGCTGCTGCTTTCATTCTATTAGCTCTATATAACTTAGCGTAGAATGAATCATTATTTGGATCTGTATCTTTATTATTTTCTAGCATTTTATAAGTTTCATTATTATCATATGCTAAATGTAATTGCCAATACATTCCTAGTTTTGCACCTATATCACTAGTTGCTCCAACACTACCTGATGTTACTTTGTCATACATTGTAGTATAAGTTCCATTTTCAAGTCTTGAATTTGCATTTCCATTAAATGTTTGTACAATTAACCCTAAAATATTATTTGTAACTTCAGCTTGAGTTAATCCTGCTACATCTTGAGTATGTCCAATTTCATGAGATATACCCCATCCATATAAACTACCTTCATTAGGATTAGTTATATTTCCTGTAGTATTAAACTTAAATGGTACACCTTGTACTAATCCAATACCAGAGCCTGCATCTATTCCAACATGATGAGAAGATGCATACATAAATGCTCCTGTAAACATTCTTTGATATTTTATATTTATACGGCTTCTTGGAGCTCTATGTTTGTTAAAGTATTCTTGTTCTGTTAATCCATCAATTAAACTAGCAGTATCAGATTTATTATTATCTATTCTTCCATTATTATTAAAGTCAATAGCTGTTTCTGTGATACCTTTTAATGAATATGAAATTTCCATAAGTTGTTCCCAAGCTAAAAGTGCATCATATAATCTGTCAACTTCAGCATTTTCATCTCCATTAAGCCCTTGTGTAATACCTGTTAAAACTTCTGTTGCGCTAAGAGTTAACATTACTCTTTCACTTTCAATTTCTGTACTATTTAATACAGCTGTCTTTTCATCATATTTGTATTGATTATTTTCCTTATCTTCTACTGTTGGGTAAAGACTTGGTAAATCAGATACATATAATTTAAGATTTCTTATGTATTCTCTTATTAAATTCTTAGCTTCTTCTTGTTTGTTACTATCAGTTATTATATTATTTACATTTAAATGCGGAATCTTACTTCCACCACTTACACGCACATTTATTTTTTGTTGTTCATACCATCCTGAAACAGGTCTTATATATACATTTCCACCTTTTTCAACATCCATATTAAACTTACCACTTGGTACAGTTACTTCATTTTTACCATTTCCAATTTGTACAGTTCCTAAGTTCCATGTTCCACTTTCTGCATAGTTTTGAGTAAATAATACTTCATATTTGGTGTGTGCTCTTCCTTCTTCAGTTCCCACATAAATATTTATAGTTTCACCTGGTTTAGCAACAACTCCCAATGATTGCCATGCATTTGCTTGACCTAAATTTGGTGAAAAATCAAGTATACTTCCATCAATAGTTAACACTTCTTTATTTAAATTTACATCATCTAAAATCTTTTGTGCTATTTCTAATTCATCTAAAATATTTTTTTGATTTGGATGGTACTCTAAGCTAACTGGATCTATAGCTTTAGCTCTTTCTACAAGTCCATCAATCTTCGCTTGATTTACTTCATCTTTTAATACAAGCTTTAAGTCATCTGCAAATAATCCATTTACCTCATCTTCTAAGCTATCATAATTATAGAATTTCATTTCTGATATACTTAAATTACGTCCTCCTGCAAGATTAAGCTCAACTTGCTTTGCTGTTACAGGCTTTGGTAATTTTACTTCTACATAATTAACTCCATTTTCTGCTCTTTTACTAGAAACTCTAATATCGTTAAGTTGTATTACTTCAACTGGATTATTATATGTTGTATCATCATTTGAGTATACTCTTAATTTAGCTTGCCATGGTAGTGGGTATTTAGAAGTATTTTCTAACTTTGTAGCAAATCTTATAGTATCAAATGTATATTCCTTATCAAATGTTACTATTGGAGCTCTTTGTCCATAATGTACTCCTGAATCCCAATCATTAAGTACCCATGTAGTTGAGTAATCATTATCAAATATACTCATACCATCATTATTTGAAAGTTCTAATGCACCACTTCCTTTTACTGTAACTTTTTCTATATGAGTAACCTTACCATCTTCAACAGTATTTATTAATCCATAGTTTGTAAACTTAGGTGGAACTATTGCTGTTGTCTTTCCTAAATAAGTTTTCGATAATCCACCTGTACCATGATGATTTGTTGCTGTCATCTTAATTTCATATGTTGTTTGATCTTCAAGACCAGTTATTTCATAACTTGTACCTCTTATTAATTCATTTGAATCAGTTTTTTGTTCAGGTTTTAAGTTATAAGCTCCATCTGGTACATCATTAGTTGTATCACTATCTACATATTTAGGATCATTTGGATCATTTGCCTTTATCCATGCACCTGTTCCAATTTTTCTATAATATAAATCATAGTCTTTAGCTTTTTGATGTGCTTTCCAACTAACTTTTAAGCCTTTATATGTTCCAGTAACAGTTATTCCTTCTGGACCTTCCGGTGCCGTTTCTGGTATAACTTGTAATTCAACAATTGAATCTGCACCAAAATAATTTTTATTTGCTACTTCATCTTTTGAATTTGTATCTAAATTACCTGATGTAGAATTCCATGCATGTGGCATATAGTTATTATCAACATTATCTGGTTTACCATCTTTATCATTTACATTAGTTGCTAAATTTGTTTCTCCTGTTGCATTAGCATCATAATCATCTTGCTCATCTTTATATCCACTTGCCCAATCCTTACCATTTAGAGATTGAATACTAAATCTATAAACACTATATGGTTTTACTTGAGTTATGTTTAATGTATTTTCGCTTGTTTTATAGTGATTAGTTGAAACTACATTTCCATTTTCGTTAAGCTCTTCAACTTTTATTTCATATCCTGTTACGTTTGGTTGGTGATCCCATCCTATAGTCATAGCTTCATTTCCAACAGCAGTTGAACTTGTAAAGCTATTAATTACAGGTATATTCATATTTGGTTTTGGTAATTCTTTATATACATTATTTAAAAATTCAACCTTTGCAATTTCTGTTAAATTTTTATTACTTCTACTACCAGTAACATTTATAGTTATTTTACTAACGGCTACTTGCTTTCCTAAGTCAATAACTATTTCATCCATTGCTTCACCTGAAGCTGTTCTAGCTAAACTTTGTTTTACATTACTTTCATCATATTTGTATTCTACACCATCAATAACAACACTTCCTGATGCTGGTCTTGTATTTCTAGGTGCCTTTATCACCACTTGCTCCATGTTTATAGTATTTTCTGCAGCAGTTCTTAAAGACGCTGCTTCTATTTCTGAATCACTTGTTGAACCTGATAAACTCATTGGAATACTTATTGGATTTTCTTCAGATATTTCTGGAGCCTCTTCACCATCAACTGTTTTTGTTGATAATGATATTTTTGAACCATCACCTACTAAAATATTCTTTATATCTTGTCCTTCTCCTATAGAAACTTTAGTATCATCTAACTTAACATCTACAGCTTCTGGATTTATAATTGGATCAGTATCAACTACTTCTGCTGTCTTAACTGTTGCTCCTATATTTCCATGTATGTAAGTTAAATCTGTTATGTCAACTTTTGAATCTCTATTTATGTCATATGTAGTAGTATTTGTTTTATTTTTCATTTCTGCTTTAGCAGCTTCATAATCTTCTTTTGTTACAGAGTTTACTCCATTAACATCTCCTGCTAAAAATACACCTGGATAATATTCAACATTAGCTTCTGATTCATTCTCTGAATTATTATCAGATAATACTATTCTATTATCGCTTGTCCCTATCTTAACTCTTTTTGATGATTTTGTTATATCAATATTACTAACATTTGCTGTAGTATATCCTGCTCCTTCAACTTTAAGAGAATACTGTCCTAAATCTAAGTTAGTAAATGTTAATTGATAAAAATTTAATTCTTCAGCATCATTTTCAATTGCTATTCTCTTTCCATTTAATGCTTGAAGAGTATAGTTAACATTCCCTATTGTTCCTTCTAAATTATCATTACCTAGTTGAACTTCTCCTACCTTTTCACTATCTTTCATTAAAGTAACTTTTATATTTGTTTTTTCTTTATCAGTGTTTTTTATTGGCATAGCAAAATTCATGTCTAGTTCTAACTTACCAGTTACACTCACCTTTTTATTTGAATCAATACTATCACTTGGTTTTTGCTCATTATTATCTTTTTCTGATGAATTATCTTTTGAGTCTTCCTCTGAATTTGAATTATTGTCATCTCGTTCATTAGAATCTTGATTTTCTTTTGATTCATCATTATTATTTTGGTCATTTACTGGTTCTTCATCAAAAGATTGAGTATTATCATATTTAGTTTCATTTGATGAATCTTCAGCAGAAACATTACTTATCAACTCAGTTTTATTATCTGCAAAAGCTGCAACTGGACTAAATTGAGTAGTTATCATAGCAGCAGCTAAAATGCATGATATTTTTCCTTTATTCATAATTTCCCCCTAGTTGTAATTTTAAATTATTTACATTTTTAAAATTTTATATTTCACTTTATTGGTAAATAATTTTATTTTCGTAATTTTATTATATATTATTTTTTTACTATCAAAAATAATTTTTTCGCGAATTTATAAAATAATTAAACGAACAATTAAAGCCAATAGCTTTATTTAATATTTAATTATAATTAAATATTAAAAATTTTTAATTATATTTTAATCTGCACTTTATAAAAAAATAAATTATTAATAATATAATTAACTTAGAGGTGAATAACAATGAAAAAAATTATTATATCTACAATTATACTTAGTACTTGTTTAGGTTTTGTTGGTTGCTCTAATACAGTTGGATTGAATAATTCATATGAATCAAGTACTACAACTTCATTAAATAATTCAAGTGAAAATACTAATAGCAACACTATAAATACTAATAATATACCTTATTCAACTAATCAAAATTTACCTACTCAAAATACGATTAGTTCTGATGAAGCCAAACAAATAGCACTACAACATGCTAACTTATCAGATAATCAAGTTACTTTTATTAAAGTATCTCAAGATTATGATGATGGTATTAATAAATATGAAATTGAATTTTACTATAATAATACAGAATACGATTATGAAATAAATGCTTACAGTGGTGAAATATTAAAATTTGACTATGATGCAGAATACTATAATCCATCTAATACTATTTCTTATTCAAATTCTCAAAGCTCTTCTACACAAAATTTAATAAGTTCTGATGAGGCAAAAAATATAGCATTGCAACATGCTAACTTAACAGATAATCAAGTTACTTTTATTAAAGTATCTCAAGATTATGATGATGGTATACATATATATGAAGTAGAATTTCACTATAATAATAGAGAATATAATTATGATATAAATGCTATTAACGGCACTATATTATCGTATGAGCAAGACTAAAATACTAATATTAAATTTTTTAAGTTACTTAATATCTCCTATAAATTTTTATTTTTCTTGATTTTATGATAAAATTAAGTTTTTAGGAGGTATTCTTCATGTCTATAAGTAAAGATTTTTCAAAAGGAAGTGTATCTAAAAATATTTTAAAATTAGCAGTTCCTATGACTTTAGCTCAGCTCATTAATATTCTTTATAATATTGTTGACAGGATGTATATTGGAAGAATTCCTAATGCATCAAGTTTAGCTCTCACAGGTGTTGGAATAACTTTTCCTATTATAACCATAATAATGGCCTTTGCTAATTTATACGGAATGGGTGGTGCTCCACTTTGTTCCATTGAACGTGGAAAAGGAAATAATGAAAAAGCAGAAGAAATTATGGGTAATTCTTTTACTTTATTACTGATTACTGGATTAATACTTACTATTGTTATATTAATTTTTAAAAAGCCCCTACTATATCTTCTTGGTGCAAGTGATAATACCTTTTCTTACGCTAATGATTATATAACAATTTATCTGTTAGGTAGCGTTTTTGTAATGATCAGCTTAGGTATGAATAGCTTTATTAATTCCCAAGGTTTTGGTCG
>JABLTL010094615.1_pt1 | contig 14599 bp, 8 predicted proteins | sample 7160151 | NCBI WGS metagenome assembly JABLTL01 (sample SAMN14651223, study PRJNA627086) | human gut metagenome | isolation source: feces | host: Homo sapiens
AATTTTATATATTTGATATCTATAGGGATAATATTCTAACAAGTCTTCTACTTTATATATATTCATTTTATTTAGAGTTAAAATACTAGTTTTATTTATACCTTTAATTTTATTTAATTCCATATTATCCCTCCTTCATATACATTTTATAATACAAAAATATGTTTGTCAATAATAATTGCATGAAAACTTTGAAAATTTATTTTAAAAAAAGGTTGACTTTTTTGTTAAACTAGTTTAATATATAGACTTACAAATTCACTTTTAGGCGAATTGGTGCTAGTATCACACTAGCCAACCCCTTTTTATTCTTTTTTCCGGATTGCTCGGGGGAGCAATCCTTTTTTTATGCTTTTAAAAAGTCTTAGTGTTCACTAAGACTCTTATAATAATCATATCTTTCTTTAGCATTTTTCATTTGTTCATTATATAAACGTGAATATTCTTTTTCATTTAATCTTTCTAGATTTTTATAACGCATTTCTTTTGCAAATACTGTTTCATATAGTGAATAATTTGGTTCTTTTGAATCAATAGTAAGTTTATTTTCTTCTGGGTTATATCTCATTAATATGTTGTATCCACTTTCTACTAGTAGTTTTTGTTCTTCAATACTATTTTCTAAGCCACCAATTATTCCATGTGCAATACAGGGACTATAAGCTATTATTACGCTAGGGCCATTATGTTCCATGGCTTCTTTAAATGATTTTATAGTTTGCATAGGGCTTGCTCCTGCACTGATGCTTGCAACGTATGTGTTTGGAATATTCATGGCAATTTGAAATAAATCTTTTTTAGGTTTTAGTTTTCCATTATATGAAAACTCTGCTACTGCACCTGTACGTGTAGACTTTGATGTTTGGCCTCCAGTATTTGAATATACTTCTGTATCAAGAACAAGTACTTTTATATTTTCATTACTTCTTAATACATGATCTAACCCTCCAAAACCTATATCGTATGCCCAACCATCTCCACCTACTATCCATACTTTTCTACTTGGGATATAATCTATTAATGTAGATAATTCTTTAGGAATACTTTTACCTAATAATTCATTTTTTACTTCTAAAGTTATTTTTGAGTCTTCAATGTTGTCTATCCATTTTTTGTAAATGTCTTTAATATTTTTACTTACTTCATCTTTTGTTTCATACATTATTTCTTTTATTCTTTCTCTTGATGTTTTATATGCATAGTGAAGTCCTAAACCAAATTCTGCATTATCTTCAAATAGACTACTTACCCAAGGTGTTTTGTAAGGTGTACAAGGAAGACTAGCGCCATATATTGAAGAACAACCTGTTGCATTAGATATTACTATTTCGTCTTTAAAAAGCTCTGTTAGGGCCCTTAAATAGACTGTTTCTCCACAACCCGCACAAGCTCCAGGAAATTCCAAACTAGGAAGAATAAATCCTAACCCTTTAATAGTGTATTTTGATAGGTCAGTTTCGTTTTTTATATTTCCTTTTAAATAGTCACATATTTTGTCAGTGTTTTCTTCTATCTTATTCATGGAAAGCGCTTTTTCTTTATTTTTACCAGGACATATTTTAGAACATAAAGAGCATCCTGTACAATTATCTGTATTTAATCCCAAATAGAAATAAGTTCCATTTTTAAGGTCTATTACATCATCTTTTGTAAGTGGACTACTATTAAGCTCGCTTTCTGTTAATACAAAGGGTTTTATAACACCATGAGGACAAATGAATGCACATAAGTTACAGTTTATACAATTATTTTTACACCATTTTGGAACAAGTGAAGATATTTTTCTTTTATCACTAGAACTAGTTCCGCCTTCAAAAGTTCCATCTTTATATTTAAGAAAATCTGAGACTTTTAATAAGTTTCCTCTTCTTAATAACATTTCATTATATATCGAAGTACTATCATTTTTTTCTTCATTTAAAGTTAGTAGATTAGTATTAAATTCTCTTAAATAGTCCATTGATAAATCTAATACTTTTATGTTTTCTTCTACTACATCTGGTCCTTTTTTTATGTACATTGTTTTAATGTTTTCTTTAAACTCTAAAATGCTTTCACCAGTTGTGCCTAACATTTTAAGTATATAATATGACATTATGTTATTTATTTTCCCTTTTAGGTTATATTTTGAGGCTAACAAACTTGCTTCTGAAATAAATACTTTTATATTTCTTTCTTTTATTATTTCTTTGGTATTATTTTTTAGTAAAGAGTTTATTTCTTCATCAGTTTTGTTACTGTTAATTAAAAATATTCCATTCTTTTTTATTGATGAAAGTATATCGTATTTTGATAAATATGAATCTTTTGATACTACAACTAGGTTTGGTTCTGTTAAGTAGTATGGTGCATTTATTTGCTCGCTTGAGAGGCGCAAATGAGAAATTGTTACACCTCCACTTTTTTTAGAATCGTATTCAAAGTATCCTTGTACAAAGTTGGTTTTAGACATTACTTTTAAAATGTTTTTGGATGCACTTACCATTCCATCACTTCCAAAACCATATATTTTTATTTCTTTGTATTTTTTATTTAGTTTAAATTCTTTTATTTCTAAGTTTGTGTTTGTAACATCATCAATTATTCCTAAAGTAAAATGGTCTTTTGGAATATGTTTATTCATGTTTTCAAATACTGTGTAAATCATAGATGGAGTTGTGTCTTTACTTGAAAGTCCGTATCTTCCTCCATAGATTTCTATGTTTTCATTTTTTAATGCAGCACATATGTCTAAATACAATGGTTCACAAATGCTACCTGGTTCTTTTGTTCTATCTAATACTGTTATTTTTTCTGTTGTTTTTGGTAATACTTTAAAGAAGTGAGATGTGCTGAAAGGTCTATAAAGGTGAACACATATTACACCTACTTCTTCTCCATTTTTATTTAATTCTTCTACTACGCTTTTTATTGTATCTATTACTGAACCCATTGCTATTATTACATGTTTTGCATTTTTGCTTCCATAATAGTTAAATGGTTTATAATCAGTGTCTGCAATTTCATTAATTTTATTCATATATTTTTCTACTATAAGTGGTACATCGTTATAGAATGAATTTCTTACTTCTGTGTTTTGGAAATATACGTCTTCTGTTTGTGATGTTCCTTTTGTTATTTCTTTTCCAATATTAAGGCTACGACTTCTAAATTCAGATAGTTTGTCATAGTTAATTAAATTTTTTATTTCTTCTTCTGAAAGTGTATTTATTACATTAATTTCGTGACTTGTTCTAAAACCATCAAAGAAATGTAAGAATGGTAAAGAACTTTCTATGGCTGATAAATGCGCTACTAAGGATAAGTAGTAAGCATCTTGTACGTTTGTGCTTGAAAGCATGTTAAAACCAGTTTGACGTACTGCATATATGTCTTGATGGTCTCCAAATATTGATAATGCATGAGTACTTAGGCTTCTTGATGCAACATGTATAACACATGGAAGCATTTCTCCTGACATTTTATACATTGATGGTATCATTAAAAGTAAACCTTGACTAGCAGTGTATGTAGTAGATAATCTACCTGAAACTAAAGCACCATGTATTAAAGCACTTGCTCCTGCTTCACTTTGCATTTCTACTACACTTACTTTTTCATTAAATATGTTTTTTTGTCCTTTGCTACTCCATTCGTCTATAAGTGTGGCCATCCTACTTGATGGAGTTATTGGATATATTCCTGCTATTTCTGTAAAATTATAAGATGCTAGAGCACATGCTTCGTTACCATCTACTACTTTTTTATTGTTCATTTTTATCACCTCTTATTTTTATACTTTTATTATACTATTTTTTTTAAAAAGAAAAAAGTATTTAATTGATAATAATACTTTTTGATTATTTTTAGTTCATTACTTTTCACTATCTTTTATCATATCAATAATTTTTTTTGCTTTCATTGACCAGTCATTATTTAATGCTTCTTTATTTAATAATTCTAAATACTGTTTATCATTTTTTAATTTATAAGCAGTTTCTAACTTTTTAATAAAGTCTTCATGATTTTCGCCTATTAAAACTGAACTATATTTTTTACATTCATACATATTTGTAGTTACAATCGGTTTATTTAGAGCCATATATTCAAATATTTTTAATGGACTTGTGGAAGATGTAATGTCATTTATTATAAAAGGTATTGTTAATATGTCACAAGTTCTAGCATAATACTTTAATATTTTATAGTCTTTTGGTCCTAGGAAGTAGATATTTTTTTCGTTATTAATGTTTTCATCAAAACTTTCATCATATTTAATTCCTATAAGTATTACGTTATATTTATTAGTTATAGCAATTTTTTTAATTAATTCATAATCAAACCATTTTGCAAGAGCTCCATAATAACATATATTTATTTTTCCATTATTTATTATATTCATATAACTTTCTTCTAACTTATAGTTATCAAATTCTTTAAAAAAGTTATAGTCTACTCCATTGGTTGATAATACTAGATTTGTTTTACCTCTTTTATTTATAATGTCTGTCATTAATTTATCTGCAGTTACTACTACAAATATATTTTTATTTTTTAGCATGTAATTGTATTTATCAGATATATTTTTTGGTAATGAAGATGTACCTGATAATTCTGGACTTAGGTGGTCAATGTACTCATATATTATTTTGAAATTATTTTTTTCGTATGTAATTAATTCATTTAAAGTTAGACTCCAGTTAGTTGAATATATTTCAATATATTTTGGTTTTTCTATGTTTCTTAATAATGACATTAATATTTTATTTAATACTTTGTTATTGAAATTAAATAGGTATAAATTATTTTGTGTTTCTTTTAAAGTTAATACATTATCAGTCATTGTTGTTACTTCATAAAAAACTAAAGAATTCATTTTTGATAAGTTGTTAGCAATGTGTTGTGGTCTTTGATATAGTGGGACATTATAACCAAAGTTACTTCTCCATAATATTATCCTGTCATATTTATTTTCTTCTAAAATTTTTTTTATGATGCATGTATATTTTTTCTTTTTTAGTAATGTGAATAAATTATATTTGTCTATGTAGGTTGCTTTTATATATTTAGTACTTTTTTTTATTAATCCTGATAATCCATTTTTTTTGTAAACATTAATTAGCTTTGTTATTTTATCTTTCATAGTTTCTCCTTATAAATTAATTTTAACATAAAAAAATAGGTTTTTAAACCTATTTAATTAGTTTTTTCGTAGAAGTTATAATACATTATGCTAGTGTATTCATTAATTAACTTACTTTCAGCTGAGTTATCTTCTAAACTATATGTAGTATTATTTTTTAAATATGTTGTTTTATTAAATACCGGAACTTTTTTCATTAATGTGTTTATGTATTTAAAGTATGGAGATATTTCTAAATCCATATTGTTTATTACGTAGTTACCTAAATAGTTTAAGTTTATGTATTCTAAGTTATCTAATTCTATATCATAGTTTGAAAGTATTACTGATTTTGTTGTGTATTTTCTAAGTTCATTTAAACTAGCATTTTCTGTATTAAAGTAACTTGATTTAAATAAAATGTTCTCTCCTTTTTTGTTTATTAAATATGGTAAATGGTCTCCAAAGAAAACTATTATTGTAGGAGTATCTAACTCACATATTTTTTGATAAAGCATTCCTAACGTTTTATCTGCATCATATATTCCTTGTGCTAGAGATAGAAGCATACCTGTTTCTTCTTTTGTATAATTTGAAGCAGTTACTGATACTTCATAGTCACTTTTTTTGAATTTGTTAGCTGGATATGGAAAATGGTTTTCTGCAGAGTCAGCCATTATAAATTTATAGTCGTTTTCAGTTGGTGTAATAAGTTCCTCATATATGTCGTTTATTAATGATTCATCTGAATAGTAAATACCTTTCTTTTTACCAGTCAAGTCTTCTTGATATTTTAGTCTAGAAGTATTAAATAATTTGTAGACTTCTTCGGAATGATATAAGTCTCTACCCCAAGGAGCAAGATATGTTGTTGTATAGTTATTTTTATTTAGTTCTTTTATTATGTTAGGGCTGTTGATGTTACTATTTTGTAAGAAGTAACTATCAAATGGATTATAACCGCTTGGCCAGATAGATAAAGTACTAGAGGTAAGTATTTCAAATTCACTTAAAACGCTCATTCCTCCATAGGTTTCTACTAATGTATTTAAAGTTATACTATTTTTGTTATCTTTTAAACTATTAATAAATGGTGTTAATGGTTTATCAAATTTTATTTCTTCGATGTTTTCAAGATCAAAGAATGTTTCTGACAATAAAAATATAATATTTGCTTTTTCCCATTTCTTTGTGTTAGTTTCATTATATTTTAAATCATCGTTATTTTTATAGTCATCAGGTTTTAGAAGTTTATTACTATATTCTTGAAGTAACATACCTTCATAGAAACCATAGTCTGTGTATATTTCTGTTATTTTTTTTGCTGATAAAGTGTTTTTGTTAATTAAGTACATATATTTAGTAATAAATTTAGGACATTTTATTAGTAGAATAGATGTTAATATAATTATTATTAAACTTAGTAATGTGCTTATTATTCTTTTTTTAATATTTAGTTTTTTTAATGTAAATTGTTTTGATAATTTTAAATATAATACAAATAAAATAGTTAGTATTAAAGATTTTAGAATAGTTATAAATATCCATGAACCTATATTGGAAGTAGATGAAGTCATCATACTGATACTTGAAGGGTTTAGATAGTTTATATCACTTAGTATTACTGGTGAAGACATTATAGTGTATTTTATGTCATTTACTATTAACAATATTAAAGTTATTACATAGATTATTATTTTTGATATAGTTATGTTATTTGTAAGTACTTTAAAAAAGTATGTAAGTAAACTTAGTAAGAGTGTAAACATTATTAATACTAGAGGATACTTGAAAACATTAAAACTGTTTTTTAAACATTCTAAATTAAAACCAAATACTTTTATTCCAAAAAATAGTGTTCCAAAATACAATATAAATATTGAAAATAATATGTAATTTATTGTGTATTTGTTATATAAAACTTTTTTAATTATAGAAATTATTTCTTTCTTTTTAGGTAACTCTATAATTTCTTCATTGTTTTCTACAAGTTCTTCTTTTTTATTTTCAACTTTAATATTTTTTATAGTTTTTGTTGTTTTTTTCTTAGGTGTAGTTTTTGATACTTTATTTGTTTTTGTTTTATTTTCTTTTGGTTTATTAGTTTGTTTTTTTACTACTTTTTTTGAAATATTAGATTTTTTATTTGTAGGTTTCTTAATTTCTTTTTGTGTTGTTTTCTTAGTTTTGCTTGTATCTTTATTTGTCTTTACATTTTCTTTTTTAGTGTTTTTTTTTGTTTCTTCTTTTTTCATAATTCATTCCTTTTTTAAAAAACATATTATTTATTTAATATGCTTTTTTAATAAACTTTCATTTTGTTTAGTCCATTTATTTTTAAAGTATTCTCTTTTTTCTATAAATAAACTATTATGGTCTAATAGTCCTCCATCTGTTGTTTGATGTGGTAAATGTATTATTCCTAAATATGGACAGTATACTATTTCTTTATTAACATTTCTTACTTTTAAAGAAAGATCTGTGTCTTCATAGCAAGTTGGGTCGTATTTTTCATCAAATCCTTCAATTTGGTCAAATAATTTTCTTGTTAAAAGCATTCCGCCTGAACCTAAATAACTTATATCTTTTCTTCCTAACTTGTTTGCAGGCATATATTTATGTGGAAAACTGTCAACTACATGGTATGCATAACCTTCTTTGTTAAAAAATCCTGCTGCCCATCCGATTAGTCCTACATTCTTATCAGTTTTTAATATATTTTCATATGGCTCTAACCAATATTTATTAGTAACCCATTGGTCACTATCTAAAAACATAATATATTCTTTTGTACTTAATGTTACACCTAAGTTTCTTCCGCTTGAGCATCCGTTTTTTGTGTTTTGAATTATTTTTACTTTATCACTATATTTTTCTTTTAATATTTCGTATGATCCATCTGTGCTTCCATTATCTACTACTATTAATTCATAGTTATAGAGTTCATTATATTTTATTAATGAGTTAAGAGATTTAAATATTATGTTCTTGTTGTTATAGTTTAATATTATAATTGATAATTTGTCACTAAGTATTGAGTTATTTTTTTCTTTGTAAATGTTATTAATGATTTCTGTGACACGAGAGTGCCAACTATTGTTATCAATAAAATTATCTGCATCAAATTTATTTACTTCGTAATTTTTTTCAACTATGTTAATCCATTCTTCAGAAGTGTTTCCACAGTAAAGGTTAGGATAGCCTTTTATATCAGGAAGTGTTGTTGACAATACTTTTGTGTACATAGAGATGTATTCAAATATTTTTAGAGGCGAAACAAAGTCACCTATTTCACCTGTTTTAAAGGGTATTAGTGAATAGTCTGTGTATTTTAAGTAATTAGGTAATTCTATTTGTTTTTTTAGTCCTAAAAAGTGAATATTTTTTGGTAGTGTACTTATTAATTCAGTTAAGTTTTTGTAGTCACCTATTATGTTAATACTATAGTTTTCATTATGAAGTGCAAGTTTCTTTATTAAATCCCAATCAAACCAGCTTCCCCATAAAGACCCATAATAAAGAAAAGTTTTTTCTCCAGTTATCATGTCTTTTGGTTTAGGTAATTCTTTTAAACCACAGAATAATTCTTCATCTACTGCATTCGGTAAATATACTGCTAATTTATTTTCAATATTATATTTTTCTAGGTAAGTATTTAATTGTTCAACTAATGGTTTTGCTGTTCCTACTAGTAAATCACTATTTTTAAGTAAACTAATTAACATAGACTCGTTAAAGACATCGTTACCAAGAGATGTTTCCCAGTTATCTATATTTTCATAAACTATTTTACATTTATTACTAATAGCAATATTTAGTATATCTTTAAATCTAAGTGATGGTGCTTCAAATATGAATAAGTCGTTATTTTTTACAATGTTTCTAACTTCTAAAATGGTTTTATCATTTATAAACATATGAGAAGACAAAGGCATTTCTAGGTTAAATTTTTTACTTTCTGAAGATTTGTATCCATATAGGTAAATTACATTATATCCCATTTTGTTAAATGTTTTTGCAAGTTGCGAGCATCTTTGGCCGCCTCCTATATCATAATAAGGTATACTTGCAACTATAAATACATTTGGTAGTATTTTTGGGTAACTATATGTGTTTTCATCTTTAGTGTTTTCTATTTTAGTAAAATCTAAAGATGTTCTTTTTATCATTTTTATTCTAAAAATTAATGTTTCATATAACCATTTAATTGTTTTGATTAATCCTTTTTCTTTTATTGATGTTATCATTTTATTTAGTTTTGACATGTTTTCCTCCATTCATTTTTACTAGAAATATTATACCAAATATTAGTGATAAAGACTATATTATTTTGTATTTTTATACCAAGAATATGATTAATTTATGATAATGTCTTAAGTAATAACTTTGGAAAATGTCTCAAAGTTAATTAATAATATAACTTGAGGTGATATATAAAATGAGAAAGGTTGAATTAAGAATGAATGAAAAAGAAAAATATGAAGTTATCAAGGAACTAGTAAATCACAATGGTAACAAAAAAACGAACAGCAAAAAAACTTGGTATATCAAGAAGACAAATTGATCGTCTTATAATTAAGTATAAAGAGAAAGGAAAATCTGCATTTGTACATGGTAACAGAAACAAAAAACCAGCAAGTACATTAGATAAACCAATCTCTGAAGATATTATACTACTTTATAAGAACAAATATCAAGATTGAAATTTCCAACACTTTAAAGGTTTTTTAGAAAAAAATGAAAATATTAAAGTATTTTATAATTTTATTTATATTACTTTCCAAGATAGACTTGTTAATGAGCTAAAACTTAATGGTATTACAACCATAGAAGAAGCAAATAAATACTTATTAAATGTATTTATTCCATACTTTAATAAAAGATTTGCAATGGACTATAAATAATTCGAATCAGTTTTTGAAAAATCCCCATCATTAGAAGATATTAATTATACTTTAGCCGTTTTAACACCAAGAAAAATTGATAATGGTCACGTAGCAATGTATTTACAATTGACAATATTGAATGAAGTAATAATTTAAATAATAGCAAAATGAATTTAAAAAAACGGGATATTTTTTCCCGTTAATGTTTAAAAAAATTTAAAACATTTTCAAAAGTTATTAACAATATGATTATTTTGTATTTTTATACCAAGAAATTATAGAACTAACTATTCTTTCACTAGCGTGACCGTCTCCATATGGATTAGATGCATGACTCATATTATTGTACTCTTTTTTGTCTGTTAATAATTTTTTAGTTTCAGTGTATATTGTTTCTTCATTTGTTCCAACTAATTTTAAGGTACCAGCTTTTATACCTTCTGGTCTTTCTGTTGTATCTCTTAAAACAAGTACTGGTTTACCTAAACTTGGTGCTTCTTCTTGGATACCACCTGAGTCTGTTAAAATTATGTAAGACTTGTTTTGAAAGTTATGAAAATCAAATACTTCTAATGGTTCAATTAATTTAACTTTGTCACAACCATTAAATATTTCATTAGCAATACTTCTAACAAGTGGATTTAAATGTATTGGATAAATAACTTTAACGTCATCAAACTCATCTACTATTCTTCTTATTGCTTTAAATATATGTCGCATAGGCTCCCCTAAATTTTCTCTTCTGTGAGCAGTTAGAAGAATCATCCTTTCACCTGGTTTTATCCATTCCAATTCTTTATGACTATAATTTTCTTTAACTGTAGTAGACATAGCATCAATTGCTGTATTACCTGTTATATATATCTTATCTTCAGAAATATTTTGTTTAAGTAAGTTCTCTTTACTTATTTCGGTAGGAGCAAAATATAAATCAGTCATAGAGTCTACCATTTGTCTATTCATTTCTTCAGGAAATGGACTATATTTATCATAAGTTCTTAATCCTGCTTCAACGTGGCCAATAGAAACCTGATTATAAAATGCGGCTAATGCACCAGCAAATGTTGTTGTAGTATCACCGTGTACTAAAACTATATCAGGTTTAACTTCTTTTATTACTTCTTCTAAACCTAATAGGGCTCGGGAAGTTATTTCACTTAATGTTTGGCCTTGTTTCATAATGTTTAAATCATAATCTGGTTTAATATCAAATGTTTTTAAAACTTGATCTAGCATTTCTCTGTGTTGTGCAGTTACACAAACTATGCTTTCAATTTCTTTTCTCTTTTCTAATTCTTTAACAAGAGGAGCCATTTTAATTGCTTCTGGTCTTGTTCCAAATATACTCATTACTTTTATCATTTGTTATCACTTCTTTCTTTTTATCCAAAAAGGCATCTATTTTAATACTTTAACACCTTATTTTTTTTACTGTCAGTTAGTTTTCTCATATGCTTAACTTTGTTCCAAATACTCTCATTACTTCAGTCATTTTAATAATCTTTTTGTAAAATTATAAGCATCTTTACACATATCTTCTAATTCCAATTCAGCTTTCCAATTAAGTTCTTTTTGGGCTTTTGATGGATCTGCATAACATATAGCAATATCGCCATGTCTTCTTCCTACGATCCTGTAAGGAACAAAAACTCCATTGACTATTTCAAATGCTTTAATCATTTCTAAAACACTATATCCTCTTCCAGTACCAAGATTATAAATATGCATTCCTTTTTTATCCATATTGAGCTTTTCAATACCTTTTACGTGGGCTTTTGCTAAATCAACGACGTGTATATAATCTCTTACTCCAGTACCATCTATTGTGTTATAATCATTTCCAAATACACTTAATATTTCTAATTCTCCGGTCGCAACTTTAGAAATAAAAGGCATTAAATTAGCTGGGATACCATTAGGTTCTTCTCCTATCAAACCGGATTTATGAGCTCCTACTGGATTAAAATATCTAAATATACAAATATTCCACTCATTATCCGACTTATATAAATCTTGTAGTATTCCTTCACAATATAATTTACTTGTCCCATAAGGATTAGTAGTTTTGCCTGTTTTACACTCCTCAGTAATTGGCATTATTTTGGAATCACCATAAACAGTGGCACTACTACTGAACACTAAAGTTTTTACATTATGTTTTTTCATAACACTTAATAATGTTAAAACACTGCTAACATTATTTATATAATATTCAATTGGTTTACTCACACTATCTCCGACAGATTTGAATGCAGCAAAATCAATAACTGCATCTATTTCATTTTCATTAAATATTTTATCTAACAAGTCTTTATCGAGCATATTGCCTTCATAAAAATTAATGACTTTTCCAGTAATTTTCGTTATATTATCAAGTACATTTTTTTTGCTATTACTAAAATTATCTAGCCCAATAACGTTATAATTTTCATTTAATAATTCAACACAGGTGTGACTTCCAATATAACCTGCACAACCAGTAACAAAAATATTTTTCATTATTTCACCTTACTTTCTTTTAAAACAAATTTTTTAAGTACTTCATCTATTTGTTGATTAGCTTCATTATTAACTTGTTTACTTAATAATTTATTCTTCTGTAGCTTACATAATTTATCAAAAGTATTTATAAATAATTCACTATTTGTTGAAGAATAATTCACTTGATAATTTTTATAGCCGTAATTTTCATATAAATATCCAACTTTATTTTTGTAATGTTTATGAATGTCATATAACAAATTCAACGTTGGAACTCCCAACATATTTGATATAAGTGTTCCGTGATATCTCATACTTACACATACATCTAAATTTGAAATAGTATTAAATACCTCATCAACATTACTGGTATACTCCAAATTTTCTATGTTTTTATCATTCAAGTATTCAATAATTTTTTTATAATAACCTGTATCATTATTTAAATATTCATAAAATGGTATCATAACTATTTTATAATCCTGTTTTTTTTCTTTAAAATACTTAACAATATTTTTTGTAAGTTCACACAATTTATCATAATTATTTTCATTACAAACATAAATTAAACCAACTCTTGTGCATGAATCATTTTTTAAAGTTTTATTATATTTACAGTAATCGAGTGTATATACTAAATCATGGACTATCCTTATTTTATTAGTATTAATACCACATTTATTTAAAACCTTTAAACTATTAGTATCTCTTAAGGAAAAATAGTTGGCATTACTTGAAATATAATTTAGTTTTCTAATAAACTCTTTATTATTAAGTTCATAACTAGAGCTCAAGCCATAAAGAATAACATTTTTTTACAGGTAATCATCCTATATGATAAATTAATAAGTGTTGTAGGTAATGATAGCATATTACTATTTAAAGTATAATCCGTATCATCAAGCAAAGCACCGCCACCAATAATTACAGTATCATAATAATTTGCTAATATATTAATATCAATAATGTTTTTAGTATAATGAATAATTTTACATTTTGGATAATCAGTTATATCAAAATTAAAATTTTCAGACATCATCACAGTTATATCTAAACCGCTATCAATTGGTGAGAGTTTATTTAATATCGAAAATAGCATCAATTCATCTCCTAAATTAGGAGCTCCATAAAACCCAACAATTAACACTCTGTTTTTTGATACATCAGTGTGTAGATTTATATATTCTAAATTTACATAATCTAAATTTTTAATTTGTTCTTCCATTTTTAATAAATCATCTTTCGCATTATTTTTAGCATTTATAAAATCATTGGATAAAGAATTTACATTTTTCTCTATCTCATCAATCTTTTTTGAGTACACATTAACAAAAGTATTACAATTTCTTATAAATCTTATGATTTTTTTTAACATAAGAATGGGCCTCCTTTATATCTTCTTAGATAAGTTTTTTGCATCTAACATACAATCTTCCATTGAACAATAAGTCCATGCACCATATCTACCGATACTATAAATATTATTTTCACTTAAATCGTTCATTATTTTTCTAACTAATTTATCATTTTCTGTATCAATATGTACATACGCTGGATTCATAACAATACTTTCATGAGCAACTAATTCAAATGAATCATCAATAACACCAACTTTTTTTAAGTTCTTTAATGTCTTATTTAATTCATCATCAATTTCTTCTTTACTTATCACAGCATCCTTTGGATAACCAATTTCAATATACATACTTAACTTATCAGAATTTAATATATTGTCATAAAAACCAATTCTATAAAAATTAATATCTTTATCAGGAAAATAAATCCAGTGTTCTTTATTATATTTAGATTTTTTATTAAAACCTAAATTAAATACTAATACCTTATTATAAGTTAATCTATCACTAAGTTCATTATATTCTAAATTATTAGTTAATTTTAAGAAAGTATTAAATGGTGAAGTATTAATTAAATTATCAAACACTACAACTTCCCCATTATTAAGTTTAGCTTCATGTTTTTCTAAATCTATTTTTTCTACCATAGTATTAAGTAATATGTTATCTTTATTAACATTTTCCATTAATATATCAATTATTACTTGAGCACCTTTCTTCGGATACATAAAAGTATTATTATATGAAGTATTTTTAGAATCCTTCATATTTTTAAT
>JABLTL010079268.1_pt1 | contig 14597 bp, 10 predicted proteins | sample 7160151 | NCBI WGS metagenome assembly JABLTL01 (sample SAMN14651223, study PRJNA627086) | human gut metagenome | isolation source: feces | host: Homo sapiens
CAAGCTGTTCGTAAGATTCCAGTTTATCCAGCACCTGTTTTCTTACATGCTCGTCCTGCTTTGTCATCTGTTCTTCTTTCCGTAATTTTTCATATTGCTCTCTGGCTTCACAGACGACAAGATCCATTTGCAGATTGGATTTATATAACTTCAGATATTCATATATCATTGTAACCAGTCTGTCTTTTAGGAAATATTCTTTGAAGCAGCTTCCCAGACGGCCGATCAACATATTTACAACACTGAACCTCTCATCAAATGCTGCATATCGAAGTCTCTCCAGCGTATCCCTGGTATAGACACCTTCAATAATCTTCTCAAGACCATAATCTTTTTTATACTTATGATACAGTTCCAGATAATTGGCGAAATCTTTTGCGATCTTCCAGTGCTGGATATACTGATGTACAACCTCTCTGTCCGTTTTCTTTCCAAGCTTTTCATAAGTCTTCAGAAGCTGTGACAGATCTTCCCAGCCTCTGGCTGTTGCAAAGACCTTTCCATCTACCGTCGTCTCCATCCGGTAAAAATAGTCTCTCCTGATCTCAAGATATGCCAGAATCGCCGGATGAATATCTGCCTGGTATGCATATTCTTTCCATACATCATAATTCACATCTACATCGATCTTCTTGATTCGATCCAATGTTACCACATCAAAATCCCGTACCGACTTATTGTACTCCGGCGGATTACCTGCCGCTACAATGATCCATCCTGTCGGAATCTTCTGATTACCAAATGTCTTACACTGCAAAAACTGTAACATTGTCGGAGCCAGAGTCTCAGACACGCAGTTGATCTCATCAATGAACAGAATTCCTTCTCTAAGTCCTGTCTCTTCCATCTTATCATATACCGAAGCGATGATCTCACTCATCGTATATTCTGTAACCGAGTACTCTTTCCCATCGTACATCTTCTTTTCAATAAACGGAAGTCCGACCGCACTTTGTCTGGTATGATGTGTGATCGTATAAGATACCAGTGCGACTTTACACTCCTTTGCCACCTGTTCCATAACCTGTGTCTTACCGATTCCCGGAGGCCCCATCAGGAGAATTGGTCTTTGTCTTATTGATGGGATCATATAATCTCCATATTCATCTTTGGCAAGATATGCCTCTATCGAATCTTTGATTTCTTTTTTGGCTCTTTTTATATCCATTGTATTCCCTTCTTTTGCTGTTATTTATTTCATCTGATCAGAAATCCAGATCTTCTTCCAGGATGATCTTTATTGCCCAGGGCGGAACATCTACATCTTCATAGTCTTCCTCCATGAACACAAATGCCGTCTCATATACAGGCCTTTTCGCCGGATAGATTCCCCGGCCATCCGTAAAATAGATCATTCCCCGTAAATGTTCAAATGTATGCTGGCGGACCAGTTCATCCACATACGAGAATGCCGGCCTGAAATCCGTTCCGCCTTCGCCTTTTAATTCCAGTTTGTCCATGTATTCTTTCAGCTCTTCTTCGCACGTGATCTTCTGATCCGTCTGAACCTGATCATCACATTGAATGATATGAATGTTCACTTTTCGGAAAAAGCTGTCGTTTTCACTTAATACGCCGTAAGTCTCCTCCAGAAATTTTTTCACCAATTCTCCCGAACAGGACATCGATGTATCGATCACAATAACAAATTCTTCTACCTTCTGAACTTCTTTCCATTCCTGTGGCTCGATCAACGGCATATTCCCATACATAGTTAATCCATAACTGTAGAAAGTATAATCAAAAGAATCCGGATCCACCGTCATCTCTTCTTTTAACACCGAAAATTTTCTTAAAAATTCCCGGTAATCCATTCGCTCCCGATTTTCTACTTTCACCTGATCGATCAGATTTCCGGATGTCTGTGATGCTTCTTTGGAAAATGTCTCCATCTCTGTCTCCATACGCTCACTGATATCCTGCCAGCGGTTTTCAATCTGATTCTGTCTTTTTTTCTCCTCAGCTTTTGGCCAGTAACTGTGATCGTCTACCCGGAAATCCACCTCCAGTTGTTCAAGCTGCTTTTGTGTCAGCGCTTTTTTCCTCAGCACTTCATATATTCGTTCTGCCGTAAGCGTTTTCATTTCTTTTTTCAGTTCACGGTACATTTCTCTTCTTGGGAACGACCTGGCCTTCATAACACACCGATACTGTAATTCATCGATGATCGATTCCACAGCAATATCACATGACAGATGATAAAGCCGTTCCTCTCTTCCTTTTCTGCGGATCATATGGCGAAAAATCCCATGCAGCACCAGATGCAGGTAGATCCTGTTCACCATCACTCGGTCTTCCCTGAACAATCCCCCGAGATATTGTGGATCATAATACAGATACAGTCCGTCTGTTCCCATACCTTCCGCCCCCGTATCAAGTACAAACGGAAGACTGGATAATGCTACATCCAGGAACCGCATCTTCATATACAGTTCATTCCTTGCCATAACAAGAATCTTACGGCTTATATTTTCCAGGCGGTCCTTTTCTATGGTTTCTCTGTTATTTTCTATCTTTTCTCTGTCCATTGCTTTTCTTCTCTACTTGTTTTATAAATACTCTATAGCTCAAATGTCTTTTTCTTCTTTGGAAACTGATCCTTTCTGATATCCATAAAAATACTCAGAATTTCTGTTTTGCTACCTTCTGCCGCGAAATCCATTCCCGCCTGTAAAGATTGTTCTGTCCATAATTTTCTTCTTTGCAGGAACCGGATTCCTTCCACCTCTTCCTGCTTCACCGTCCATTTTGCCACCGCAGTCATGTGCTTTTTTAAGTATTCTTCATAACCTTGTCTGTTCTTATCTGAAAGTTCTGCCGGGAACCGCAGGCGGTTCAGTGCCAGTTCCACTGCCGTCTCCTCTGTGTCTTCCGCAACCGTATGATAAAACATCTCATCATATTTTCGATAGTCCAGTTCATGGTCATAAAAACACTGACGATAATATCCGCCTGCCCCGTGATGATGCGTTTCCAGTATTCTTGCAGGGGTGTTCTCCACCGCCTCTTCATAATGCTCCGGAAAGAGTAGTTTTGCTTCCTGTCCTCCTTCAGGCGCATGTAGATATATCCTCATCTGGTACCGCATCTCTTCTACAATCGACTTCAGACAGCTCTTTTTTCCGTCCTGAAGATATATCTCTACTTCTTCCAGATGGCAGCCTGTAAGTGCACCACCTCCCATATCCAGAAGTCTGTTGCCAAGTACTAATTTTCTCAGATTCCGGCACCTGTAAAATGCATATCTTCCAACTTCTTTAAGTTCCAACGGCATCCATATTTCCTCAACTGAAAGATTTCTGGAAAATGCATAATCTCCCAGTATCGTGACCGGCTCACCTTCTATCTCATCCGGCAGCACCACATAACTGTCATTTCCATAATATTCAGTGATCATCATACCCTTCTCTGTTTTTTTATAACGGATTTCTTTACTCAGCATATTATCTTTTTTCACATATTCTCTGGCCATGTTTTCATCCCGTTTCATTTATTCTTTCTTATATCTGTTCTTAATAATTCTACGTTCCTATACTACTATCATTCCCTATTCTTTGCAAGTTTGTGTCCTTTTCCGCACATCTTTTTCCTTATGGCATCATATAACTGTATAAAAAGTTTTCCGGAGTTTCTATGTTCAGATTCCATATACCCAAAACTCATCTTTCTTTTTCCACCCTTTATTCCAGATATAAACCATTAATCCTCCTTTTCTTCTTTTCCTTCTGTTTTTTTGCCGGAGGATTGATTGCCCGAATTTTCCCCGCCAGTGAAACAACTTTGACTCCGGCCAGCCGCACTTTTATATCTTCTTCTCATTCCTTTGTTCTCCCAACCACCGAAAATTGGGGGTTGAGTTTTCAGGAGGAAGGAAAAGCTCCCGTCGGAAATGCCTCATTCGATGAATTAAAAAAATATCATGCCTACTATGCCAGAAACACTGATCAGAAAGTGATTTATCTGACTTTTGACTGTGGTTACGAAAATGGCAATACCCCTTCTATCCTGGCGGCTCTGAAAAAGCATCATGTTCCTGCTACCTTTTTTGTCGTCGGCAATTTTCTGCAGGATAATCCAGATCTGATCAAACAAATGCAAAAAGAAGGTCACACCGTCGGCAATCATACGTATCATCATCCCGATATGTCACAGATTGCGACACAGGAAACCTTCTCAAAAGAGCTTTCAGATGTCGAAGATCTTTTCAAAAAGATCACCGGAAAGTCGATGACACGATTTTACCGGCCGCCTCAGGGAAAATACAATACCGAAAATCTACAGATGGCCAAAGATATGGGATATCATACCTTCTTCTGGAGTCTCGCCTATGTTGACTGGCTTACCGATGCCCAGCCATCCAAAGAAGAGGCTTTTGACAAATTACTCGGCCGTATTCATCCCGGTGCCATTGTACTACTTCACAACACTTCGAAAACCAACGGAGAAATCCTCGATGAACTTCTTAACAAATGGGAATCCATGGGATATCAGTTTTCTTCTTTGAAAGATCTTCTCAAAACTGAAGAGTAATCTTCATGTCTTACACGCTCAAGTATCAGCAAAACCGGCCGCCTGATATCAGATTTTCCGATATCAGGCGGCCGGTTTTATTTCTTATAAAATTTTAATTCAGTAATTAATCCAGATCAATAACATCCATCTTAAATGTGTCATCCATCTCCGCATGACTTCTCTTCTTTTCCGGGTGATTACTTAAGAGATCTGCCGTTGCATCAAATAACTCATCGTCGTCATAATCATAGTCATTTGAACCAAACATATCGTAATCATCATCCGAATAATATCCTTCAAAATTATCGAACTCTTCTTCATCTAAAGGAGTAAATTTTTCAAAATCATCTGTATCCTGAAGATTAATGTTCTTTACAGGTTTACGGATAGCAGGACCTGTCTCATCTAAAGAACGTACACCCTTTGCAGCTGCTTTTTTTGCCGTTGCGTGTTTGACGCTCTTCTGCTTCTTTGGTTTTTCCATGGCTTTGGCTATGTTTTCTGTAACCCAAAGATCATCCTCATCGTATCCTTCAAATTCATCTTCATCATCATATTTCTTAGCTGCTTTTTTCGAAACCTGTTTTGAAGCTTTCTGTGCTTTCTTTTCCTGTTTCTCTTCTTTTTTCTTAGCTTTTAATGCTTCCTCTTCTTCATCCAGATCAATTCCATATTCATCATACAGATCATCTAATTCCAGATCTCTGTGTCTAAGCTTGACTGCTGTGACAATAAGTACCAGAACAAGCAGTAAGATTAATGCAATTGCTATAATAACTACAATATCCAGGAAATTCTCTACAAAATTAAGGATTTTTCCCCATATTCCTTTTCCGTTACTTAACTTACTTTCTGAAGAAGAACTGCCGGTTGATTCCGGTGTGTATTTCTGATAGGTTCCATCTGTCGTATCATAACGATATGTTGTCTTTTCACCGTCAGAATTCAAAGCATAAATAATATAATATTCTGCGTCTTTTGTATCCTGCCAAGTGTCAAATTCTTTACCATTTAATGTCAGAGTTGTCTTCTGATACTGGCTTGGCAGATTCACCTTTCCATCATTCATCAATGGGATAATATATCTGTCTTTTGCAATCTCAACTTCTTCAAACGGTGCGAAAGATCCATCATCACTGTTATACATATAGAAATCTGCATCATCGCTGTCTTTTTCAGTCAGATACATTGCATTGATTCCACTTGCCTCCTGTGTGATCACAGAATACTTTGAACCTTCAAATGTCAGCTCGCCTTTTTTAAAACCTTCCGGAATGATCTCTTCCGAAAAATCGCTGGTCACAACATACTTCTTGCCGTTCACTTTCACAACGGCACCATCTGCTGTCGATGTTGTTGTATCTTCGGTACTGGTCTCTTCCTTAATCAGAGACGGATCGCCAGCTCCGATCGTAACTGCAGAACTTCCCTGTGTTACTTCCAGGTTCGTTCCGTCTTCCGCAGTACCCGTAGCACTTGACACTTCGATATTCGAAGTACCTTCTTTTAATGCCTGAAACTTCAGATTAAATTCTGCAGTTGTTCCACTTCCGGTCCAGGAAATCTTAATGGTTCCATCCTTTCCCGTCGCATTATCACCGCTGATAAATCTCAATTCACTTTTGTCATACGTTAAAGTCGCTTCCATAGACTGCATTGATGAAGCAGAAGTCAGCTTGGTCTTTACATCAACTTCCGCTCCTACTGTAGTGGACGGATCCGCAAAACGCAGTTCTGCTGTCGCTGCTTCTGTTATCACCGACAGACATGGACATATCATACATATCGCCAAGAATGTTACAAATATCTTTTTAATTCTTCTCATGTAACCTACCCCTTTATCTTTTATTACTATTTATTCCGTTCCTTCTGTCGATCCAGTGGTTCCCGAAGTGCTGCCTGTATTATCTCCGGTCGTTCCACCTCCTGTTGTTGTCCCTTCTGTTCCTCCGGTTGTTCCCGTAGTTCCTGAGGAAGTGCTGCCTGTACTTCCGGTCGTTCCGCTTCCCGTCGATGTTCCTCCGGAATATCCGGTTCCGTAAGTGCTTCCACCCGTTGTTCCGTAGGTACTTCTTGTTGTACCGGTTCCGGATGAATTATTGGAATAATTTTCCGAATACCCCTTACTTCCCGGTGTCTCATCATCCTCGATCGTTGTACCGCTTTTGGCCTTATCTGACGCTTTTGCAGTAATACCACTTTCAATGCCTTCAATCGTGCTGGATACAGAATACCCATCACTTCCAAACAGAAATTTATGCACCTCAAGTACATTCGAAGACAAGGTCTTCGGGATTACGACACTTCCTACTTCATTTAACATATCCGTTGTATTTTCAGCCGGAAAACCAATCGAATCTCCTAATTTATACTTTGTAAGATTCTTTGCATATCCGATCATTTCAGCCAGTGTAAAGTTTGTTGATATCTGCGGAAATACACTGTCTATGATCTTATTAACAGTGCCGACACTCATGTTCTGCGCTTTATCTGCAATTTTCTGTAATACCAGGCGCTGACGTTCTGCACGCTTAAAGTCTCCTCCTTCCGTATAACGGATTCGGGAATAAGACACTGCCTGCACACCATTCAAATGATATGTACCCTCTACTTCCGGCTCGATCTTCTCATAACTTTTTCCTGTTACTTTTGAAGTTTCGACACAATAGTTGTTCATATGCACAACTTCATCATGCGTCAGTTCCAGATCCAGTCCTCCTACCGCATCGATAACATCTACCAGTGCATTAAAGTTTACGGTTACATATTTTTCAATATTCATATCCAGATTACGGTTAATCAGCGATACTGCGCCTTCCGGTCCTCCAAAAGAATATGCAGAATTCGCTTTATTATAACTTCCGTCATCTAATTCTAATAATGTATCACGATAAATAGATACCAATTTAACTTCTTTCGTATCATTATTCAGACTTGCTATTATGATCGTATCACTTCGATTTCCTTTGCCCAGATCATTTTCTCTTGAATCCAGACCAAATAACGCTACATTCGTGTATCCTTTTTCATGTTTTACTTCATCAGAAATGTTTAATTTATCTGTATCGAGTTTCACCGAACTCAGTTTATTCATCTTACTTGCCAGAATGACTGATCCTATAACTACTACGCCCAGAAGAGTTCCGCCTAATACAGCACCTATTTTCTTCCCTATAGACCAGGTCGCAAAGCCTCTTTTTCTGCGACGCCCTCTTCGTCTGACCTTTTTCCCTGTATTTCTTGCCATACTTCATATCCTTTCCGCATTTATCCTAAATTAACACAAACCTTTTTACATATTACCCTATTTTTTTCTAAATTTCAATATTTTCAGTCCTGTTTTCCTGTTTATGTCCAATATCTCGGATTCATTGTGCATTTTAATACAATCTTTTTCGGCAGTTTTTGATATTTTCGTCCAAGAAGATATCCTGCATATTTCGCTACACAATCTGTGAAAAGTTTAAAAACAAGCCATGGCCTTCTCTGTTTTATCAAAAAAGCGACTGTATTCTTTATCAGTTTCATTCCTTCTTTTTCTGAGCTTACCTTCCGGAATATCTCAGGATGCTGTGCCTGGGAAACGGCCATATCAAAGTTTCGGTGAAACTGTTGTGCAAAATTGTAATTATGCGAATGGATTACCCTTGCTTTTGCATTATAATATACTTTCTGTTCATTCTCTATAACCTTCGCTGCGTATATCATATCTTCATTAAATATTGCTTTTTTCTCGAATCCACCGTTTTTCAAATACATATCCCGGTTATAGGCTGCACATACATCCGAACAGAAGAATGTTTTGATTCCCATTCTTTCCAGATCTTTCGAAGATTTCACTTTGCTTTCCGGCGGATAATTAAATTGTCTCGTATATCTTTCTAATAATGTACTTTCTTTTCTAGGAAGCTGTCTCGCATACGCAACTGCAACATTTGCTTCTTCCAAAGCCTGTACCAGTTCACTTACCAGATACTCGTTATCCGGGCAGGCATCCTGTGTCATACAGATCACAATATCTGCATCCGATTGCCGGATTCCTTTGTCTCTCGTTGCGGCATGATCAAATTCATCCGGAGTAATCTCTTCAACTGTCACATTTTTATAACGTTCCTTCATGCTTTCCAGACTCTGTCCGTCTGTTGTATGCATCAAAAAGATACGGTTTACTTCATAGGTCTGTCTTTCCAGACGCTCCATCAGCTTTTTAAATTCTGATCCCGGATGATATACCGGAATTACGACATCTACTTTCTTCTTATTCATTTTGTGATGTTCCGCTTTCTGTTGTATTTGGATATACATTGGTCATATCATTCAAAGTATTACTTATATCTGTAACCGTTGCCGTCGGTGTATAATCCTTATTCGGATATAAGAATTGATGCAGCTTTATTACATTTTCTTCCAGTCCTTTCGGGATGACATATGAACCACTGTATCCCGGTATCTGTTCCGGAGTTTCCAGATCAAACGGGAAACCTGTTGTTTCGCCCAGCTCATAATCAAAGGCACCTGTGGCAAGACTTAATATCTCCTTTGTAGTGAAGCTTGTTGATACCTCCGGCATTACCTTATCTATAATCTTATTAAGCGTTGCCAGATCCTGCTGTTTCAATTTATCTGCTGTTTTCTTAAGGACCAGTCTTTGTCTTTCTGTTCTCTTATAATCACCGCCTGCTGTATATCTTATTCTCGCATAAGATACCGCCTGCACGCCGTTTAATTTATACGTTCCGGCTACTGCCGGTTCGATCTTCTTATATTTCTTACCTGTTACTTTAGAAGTCTCTACACAATAGTTGTTCATATGCACAACTTCTTCATCCGTTAATTTTACCGTAATACCATCAACCATATCTATCACATCGGCTAATGCAAGGAAATTGACACTGACATAATCCTGAATATTAAGATCCAGATTCTCATTGAGCATATTGACTGCCGTCTCAGGTCCGCCTACTGAATAAGCCGCATTGGCTTTATCATAATGTTCTCCGTTCTGTTTTAACATCGTATCCCTGTACACAGACACAAGCTTTACTTTTTTGGTTTCATTATTGATGCTTGCGATCATAATCGTATCTGTCCGGTTTCCTTTTCCAAGATTCTTTTCTCTTGAATCCAGACCAAATAATGCAACATTGGTATATCCGGTCTGTTTCAGTCCGTTGTTCTTTATATTCGAAAGATTGGTGCGTTCCATTTTTCCCAGCTTAAATAAGCCAAACGCCGTTGTTCCCAGAATACACAGAATGATCAATTCCAAAATAATTACAAGTCTTCTGCGTCTTCTGCGTTTTTTCAGTCTTTTTCTTCGTATTTCCTGCTGTCTTCTGGTTAATCTTTTTTTATTACGTTTACTCATGACTTCTCCTTAAAGCTAATAGGCATTTTTATTAATAAATCCTTTGAAAAATGTTAAAAATATAATCTTAAAGTCAAATCCAAGTGTCCAGTTTTCAATATAATACAGATCATGCTCTATTCTCTTCTTAATAGACGTATCTCCTCTGTATCCATTTACCTGAGCCCATCCCGTAAGTCCCGGTCTTACCTGATGTTTGATCATATACCGAGGTATTTCTTCTTTAAACTTTTCTACAAACTGCGGTCTTTCCGGTCTCGGCCCTACAAGACTCATGTCCCCTCGAAGGACATTAAAAAGCTGAGGCAGTTCATCTATACTTGTTTTTCTTATAAACCTTCCGACCGTCGTAACACGCGGATCATCTTTGGTCGTCCAGCCTTTCTTTTCTTTTTTCTCATCCTGTACGATCATTGAACGGAATTTATACATTTTAAACGGACGATTCTGCAGCCCTACTCTTTCCTGCGAAAAGATCAAAGGCCCCGGCGAAGTCTTCTTGATCATAATTGCCGTTACGATCATAACTGGAGAAAAGAGAATAATTGCTACAATTGCTCCAAATATATCCACTCCGCGTTTCATCCATTTATTCAGCGGATCACTTAACGGAACTCTTCGGATATTGATCACCGGAAGTCCCTGCAGATCTTCGGTGTACGGCTTGGTCGGTATAACGTTATTATAATCCGGAATAAATTTCGTATGCACACCTGATTTTTCACACATTTTAACAATTCTTTCCAGCTTATGATATTCAGCCAGACCCAGTGTAATTACGATTTCATCCAGTTTATTTTCCGGCAGCACAATTTCCAGATTATCAATTCTTCCCAGTACCCTGACCTTCTTATATTCTGTTCCTCTAGGAACATTATCGGCAAGGATACCCCGGATATTATATCCCCAGTCCGGATTTGCCAGGATTCTGTCAATGTACTGTTCTGCCGCACGGCTGTATCCGATCAGTAAGATATGTTTCTGATTAAATCCCTGACTTCTGATCTTCCGAAGTCCCATTCTGATCACATTACGCTCTACTATTTCCAGAAAAATATTAATACAGTAAAAAACAAAGATCATCGTTCTGGAAAAATCTGTCTGATGTCTGAAATAAAGTACTAAAATAAATACCAGAAAGCCTATCGTGTTCGCCTGAAGGATATTCCATGCTTCCAGTCTTCTTCCTCTGACTCTTTTCGGAGTATATAACTGAAAAATATAATATAGCAACAGATATCCCGGTATAATGAATATCAGTACACTCATATATACTTGCAGAGAAAGATACCACGGATCCATCTCAAAAATGCCGCTCCTGAATCTCAGATACCATGAAAGCACATACGAAATTACAATCACTACCGCATCCAGTACCACATGTATTTTATTTAATAACCCTTGATTTTCCTTGATCAATTTTACTCACCAACTTTATCTATTATTTCGTTTTCCTATGCCAGACGCCGGAAAATATTTATCCATAGTTCTATCTGAATCTTTATATAATTCTTAAGATGGCCGGATTCATATTTTACTTTATCTGATTTTTTCCCCATATGCAGCCCTTCTTTAATACCATTGACATATAGCTTTCCGTATCCCTTGCGAAGGAAAAACAGGTACTTCACCAAAAATCCCACAAAAAGGAACGGACTGTTCAGTATCTTCTGTACAACCGGCATATTTTTATATATCAGATATACATTATTGCGTGAAGACATCTTGACTTTAAATTCATTATATCTTGCTCCGCTTGCCGCACTTCCCACATGGATCACTTCTGATTTGGGTTCATATAAATTATCGTATCCCGCTATCCTGGCACGATATCCCACATCTATGTCTTCCAGATATGCAAAATGCTTCTCATCAAACATTCCAATCTCTTCAAATACTTTTTTCCGATAGATTGAAGCCCCTCCGCATGCTGCAAAAATCTTTCTTATATTATTGTATTTCTTCACACTTTTGTCTTTTCCATATGCGTATGCCCATCCAAGTGCATTATAATAGGTTCCTGCGCTGTCAATTTTGGACGGATCATGGTACTGGATCATCTTAGGCTCCACAGAAAATATGTTCGGATCTTTCTTGATCGAATCCAGCAGATACTTTACATAGTTATCTTTTATCACCGTATCATTATTTAACAAGATCACATATGCTGTATCTGTCTTTTCAATACCGATATTAACTGCTCTGCAAAAGCCATAGTTCTTATCCAGCATCACACATTCAACTTCCGGATATTCTTTTACAACTTCCTCTATACTTCCATCATTCGAGGCATTATCTATGATCAGGATTTTCTTTTCTGTCTGATCCTTTTCATACAAACTTTTCACACAGGAAAACAGATACTCTTTTCCTTTGTAATTAGGTATTACGATTGTTACTTCACACATAATTTCTCCGTTAGTTCACTTTCAGGGAATAGTCCCATTTTTTTAAGGAAAGATTCGGATTATACGCTGGATCTCCATTTTTCAATATGTCAATCCAATGGCTGCGCATATATTCTATCTCTCCCTGAAATCTGCGCACTTTTTCTTTCGTATCTTCAGCTCCTCTAGTCTTAGATTCATAATGATATAACTCTACATATGGATCATACACGATCAGATGTCCTTTTTCCCGTATTCTAAGACACAGATCCACATCATTAAACGCTACTTTCAGCTCTTCTTCCAGTCCGCCGACTTCTTCAAATACCGAACGTTTCATCATCATACAGGCCGCTGTCACGGCACTTAAATCCTGCTGGATAGCCGCTCTGTGCATATATCCTGTATAACCGCGTTTCATACCGACAAAGACACTGCCGGCAACTCCTCCGATTCCAATGATGATTCCCGCATGCTGCACCGTATCATCCGGATAATATAGTCTAGCGCCTACTGCACCGACTTCTTTTCGCTGACATGTTGAAAGCAACTCTGTAAGCCAGTCACGACTTATCACTTCCATGTCATTATTTAACAACAGTAAATAATCTCCCTTTGCCTGTTTTGCACCAAAATTATTAATTGCCGAATAATTAAATTCTTTTTCCCAGTATACGACACGGATCTTATCATTGCAAATCTGTTCATAGTATTCAAAAGTCTTCTCTTCCGTACTATTATTCTCAATAATGATAATTTCATAATTCTCATAATCCGTCAGTTTTTCTATTGACTTCAGGCATTTATCTAATGTCTCTGCCTGATCTTTATTCGGGATCAGAATAGACACCAGCGGATTTCCTGTCACAGGATATTTTACTCTGTAAAATCCAAGATTTTCCGTCTGAAGGACTTCTCCTTTTGTATGGCATCGTCTGAGATGATCTTCGATTGCCTTCTTTCCAGCTTCATATGCATACATTTTACTTAAAGGATTATCTGCTGTTGATTCCTTATGCACCCGCCAGTGATATAATATCTTTGCAACATGAGAGATTCTTTCCGCCTGTTCCGTACATCGTAAGATCAGATCATAATCCTGCGCCCCGTTATATTCCGCTCTGAACATTCCTACCGATTCAATTAATGCTTTTTTTGCAACAAAAAAATGACAGATGTAATTATTTGCTCTCAACATATCCAGATTAAAGTCCGGCTTAAAATTCGGAGAAAAATATTCATCCAAATCTGTCGTCACTTTATCTTCGTCTGTATATAGCACATCTGTCTTGCGATCTTTGTTCAGGCAGCTTACAATTTCATACAGTGCATTTTCTTCCAGAAGATCATCATGATCCAGCAATCCTACAAATTCTCCCGTTGCGATCTCCAATGCTCTGTTCGTATTCTGTGCAATTCCTTCATTTTCCGGAACATCCACTACTTTGATCCTGTTGTCCTTCTTGCCTGCAACATTCAGAATACTACTTACTTCCTGATTAGAAGGATTAGCATTGGCAATACACAATTCCCAGTTCGTATAAGTCTGCTTTCTCACTGACTGGATCATCTGCTTTAAAAACACCTCCGGTGTATTGTATACCGGTACCAGGATGCTGATCTTAGGACTGTATTCAAATACCTGCTTCCGTTCTCTTTCTAATTCCTGTTCAGATGGTCTGTGATTTTCATACCATTCTTTATAATCAATATCGCTTTTCTGGAAACGTTCTGTTAATTTTATCCAGAATCCTTTCGGTCCATAATGGCGCAAATAAAGTATCCCCTTTTTCAAATTATAGGGAGATACTTTTTTTATCATATTTATATAATCTAATTTACCACTCATTAAGATATTCCTCGTACATATTATTACATATTTTCCCTTTTTATCCGATTTATTGTAACATATAGTTAATAATTGAGCAATATTTATATTCTTAATATTATATGAATAACAGTTTAAGATAACAAAAAAGCTCCGGATTCGTATGATCCGAAGCTTTTATTATCTTAAATCTACAGAACCTGCCACTGGCAGCTTCTTCCGAACGCATGGCGATTTAAAAATGGAATGTATCTTTTAATCCAACCCAGAGCTGATCTTTTTCGCTTAAGTTCAGCGCAGTTCCATCTTCCAGTGCATATCCCTCACCGGAAGCTGTTCCTTTGTACTCTCCTGTCAGTGTCGGCCACTCGATACCGATCTCAGGATCGTTCCATGCAAGACCGCCTTCATCTCCCGGGTGATAGAAGTCTGTACATTTGTAGCAGAACTCAGCAATATCACTCAATACCAGGAATCCATGTGCGAATCCTTCCGGAATATA
>JABLTL010037320.1_pt1 | contig 14576 bp, 9 predicted proteins | sample 7160151 | NCBI WGS metagenome assembly JABLTL01 (sample SAMN14651223, study PRJNA627086) | human gut metagenome | isolation source: feces | host: Homo sapiens
GGCGACACCAAGATCAACATCGTGGATACCCCGGGCCACGCCGACTTCGGCGGCGAGGTGGAGCGTATCCTGAAGATGGTCAACGGCGTTATCCTGCTGGTGGACGCCGCCGAGGGCCCCATGCCTCAGACCCGCTTCGTGCTGAGCCGTGCGCTGGAGCTGGGCCACCGTGTCATCGTGGTCATCAACAAGATCGACCGTCCCGACCAGCGCATTCACGAGGTCATCGACGAGGTGCTGGAGCTGCTGCTGGAGCTGGACGCCACCGACGACCAGCTGGACAGCCCCATGCTGTTCTGCTCCGCCCGCAACGGCACCGCCAGCTACTCTCCCGATACCGTGGGCACAGACCTGAAGCCGCTGTTCGACACCATTCTGGACTATATCCCCGCGCCGGAGGCTGATCTTGACCAGCCCTTCCAGATGCTGGTGTCTGCCATCGATTATAACGATTTCGTGGGCCGTATCGCCATCGGCCGTATCGAGCGGGGCGTGCTGAAGCAGAATCAGGAGATCGCGGTGTGCAACTATCACGATCCCGACGCGCCCGCCAAGAAGGCAAAGGCCGTCAGCATGTACGAGTTTGCCGGTCTGGGCAAGGTGCCCATCACCGAGGCGACCGCCGGCAACATCATCGCCCTCAGCGGCATCGGCGATATCACCATCGGCGATACCATCTGTGCGCCCGACTGCGTGGAGCCGCTGCCCTTCGTGAAGATCAGCGCGCCCACCGTGGAAATGACCTTCTCTGTCAACGACAGTCCCTTTGCCGGCCGCGAGGGTAAGTTCGTCACCTCCCGCCAGCTCCGTGACCGCCTGTTCCGCGAGACGCTGAAGGACGTGTCCCTCCGGGTCAGCGAGATCGAGGGCGCTATGGACGCCTTCAACGTGGCGGGCCGCGGCGAAATGAGCCTGTCCATTCTGATCGAGACCATGCGCCGCGAGGGCTACGAGTTCCAGGTGTCGCCTCCCCGCGTGCTGTACCAGACCATCGACGGCAAGAAGTGCGAGCCCATCGAGCGTCTGGTGGTGGACGTGCCCAGCGAGAGCGTGGGCGCCGTCATCGAGAAGCTGGGCGCCCGCAAGGCCGACCTGACGGAGATGACCCCTATCGGCAATCGCATGAAGGTGGAGTTCCTGGTGCCCAGCCGCGGCCTGTTCGGCTATCGCAACGAGTTCCTGACCGATACCCGCGGCGAGGGTATCATGGCCAGCGTGTTTGACAGCTACGCGCCCTTCAAGGGCGAGCTGAGCCGCCGCAATACCGGCTCTCTGGTGGCCAGCGAGACCGGCGAATCCATCACCTACGGCCTGTTCAACGCTCAGGAGCGCGGCGTGCTGTTCATCGGCGCCAACGTGGGCGTGTACGAGGGCATGGTGGTGGGCGTCAGCCCCAAGCAGGAGGACATCGTGGTGAACGTCTGCAAGAAGAAGCAGCTGACCAATACCCGTGCCGCCGGCAGCGACGACGCTTTGCGTCTGGTGCCGCCCCGGAAGATGAGCCTGGAGCAGTGTCTGGAGTTCCTGGCGGATGACGAGCTGCTGGAGGTCACCCCCAAGAACCTCCGCATCCGCAAGACCATCCTGAACCACGAGCGCCGCATGAAGGCCCAGCACGGTAAGAAGAACTGAAAATTGAAATACCCCCGCCTGTCCGAGTGGACAGGCGGGGTATTTTTCTGCATAGAATTCGCAAACTCCCCTTAAACAAAATGGGGAAAATTTTGGAAAGGTGTACTTTTACAAATTGTAAAGGTACGCCTTTCTTACTACAAGTATACAGCAATTGCTTGATTTTTCAAGGGTTAAATTAACGATTGAATGTAGAAAATAGGCCCTTTGAAAAGTACGCTTTACAAAACACAGAAAAGGGAGATGGAAATATGCCTCTGGTACAAGTAAAGTGTACGAACTGCGGCGCGAACCTGGAGATCGACAATACGCTGGACGCGGCGGTCTGCCCCTACTGCAACGTGCCGTTTGTTGTGGAAAAGGCCATCAACAATTACAACAATACGACGAACCACATCAATGCCGGGTCCGTCAACGCCTACGGCGGCAGCTCGGCGGATTTTGTGGTCCACGGCGGCGTGCTGGAAAAGTACAACGGCGCGGCTATAGAGGTCGTGATCCCCAACAGTGTGAAGATAATAGGTAGAGCGTTCGACAGTATGGCGATTACATCGGTGGTCATACCGGATTCGGTACAGGAGATCGGGTCAGGTGCATTTTATGGTTGTGCTGCACTTACGTCGGTCACGATGGGCAATTCTGTTCAGAAAATTGGCCGGAGTGCATTTGAGTACTGTAGAGCACTTACCGCTATCACAATACCGGATTCGGTGAAAGAAATTGGGTACTACGCATTTGACGGGTGTAGTGCACTTACCTCGCTTACAATAGGAAATTCGGTAACAGAAATTAGCTCTGATGCTTTTCGGGGGTGCAGCTCGCTTATTGCAATTATTATACCGGCTTCGGTACAATGGATTGGTAGTGGAGCCTTTCTTAGTTGCAGGTCATTGTGGACTGTTGAAATCAAAGGCAACCCGCTGATTGCTTTGCATGCGTTTTTGGACACTCCCTATCAGGAAGCAAAGGATCAGGAAGACAAAAGGCGACAGGAAGCCAAAAGGCAAGAGGAAGCAAAAAGGCAACAGGAAGTCAAAAGACAAGAGGAAGCCAAAAGACGGGAAGCGGAACAGAAAAGCGGCTGCTACATCGCTACCGCCGTGTATGGCTCCTACGACTGCCCAGAGGTGTGGACGCTGCGCCGCTTCCGGGACAACACGCTGGATCGGACGTGGTACGGGCGGGCGTTTATCCGCACCTACTACGCTATCAGCCCCACGCTCGTCCGCTGGTTCGGAAGGGACAGCTGGTTTCAGGCGCTGTTCCGTCCCATGCTGGATCGGTTGGTCGCCCGGCTGCGGCAAAGCGGCGTGGAGGACACGGCATATCAGGATAAGTATTAAGAGCGGGATTCACTGTGCACAAGTGACCAACAGGGGCGGACAGAGTCGTCCGCCCCTACTGACGTTGTTAACGCCAAACCGCTGTAGGGGCGGACGACTCTGTCGGCCCTGCTCAATAAAGCAACAAAAGAGACGGCCTGCGCCGTCTCTTTTATCGTTTCGATTACCCTTGTATCACAATATCGCACCGCGCCTGTACGTCAAAGGCCTGAAAATACATCTCCTCAAAGGGGATCCAGCGGTCACGGAACATCTGCGCCTTCTCCGGGCCGTTGCGGCTTTCGATGCGCCGCAGCTGCTCCTCCGGCGCAACGGTTAGGAACACCCGCAGGCCGTAGTATTCACGCAGGGTGGGATGGCAGGCGTAGGAGCCCTCCACCATGGTCAGGGGCGTTGGCGGGACGGTCACGGGCGCGCCCAACTGCTGCCGGGCGCAGAGGTAGGGACGATAGGTGACGGGCTGCGCATTGTGGAGCGGCAGCAGCACCTCCGCCAGAAACCGCTCGTGATCCACATTTTCGCCGGGCTGGGACAGCCGCTCCGCCGTCCGCTGCTCAGGGCGGGGAAAGAAATCGTCCATGTGGAACACGCTGCACCGCAGCTCACGCGCCAGCCGCGCTGCCAATGTGCTTTTGCCGGAGCCGCACCGCCCGTCGATGGCGACAATGAGCCGCCCTTTTTGTTGAAGCTGCTCCTCAATGGCCTGCACCAGCCGGGTATAGTCACGGTCAGTCATATGGTTTCCTCTCTTGCGCTTATTTCTCGGTTCCCCAGTGGATCGTCCAGTTCTCCAGACGGTAAAAGGGATCGGCGGCGGTGGGGGTGACGTGCTCCACCGCGTCGTAGGGCAGCAGCACTGAGGTACGCTTGAAGCAAAGGGGAATGATGGGCGTTTCGCTTTGCAGGTGGCGGCACAGCCGCTCCATGGCGGCGGCCCGGCCGTCGTCATCGGCGGAGAGATACGCCGCCAGCAGAACGTCCGTGGCGGGATCTGAGAAGCCGCCGTAGTTCAGGCTTCCTCCGGTGCCTACCAGCGCCGTGGCGTCCCAATCCGCCGTCAGCTTGCACTCACCGTAATACATGTCGTACCGGCCCTCCGCCAGCGCGGTAAGGTACTGATCCCATGGCAGCGCCTGCACCGTGACCTTGAAGTCATACTGCTCCAGCGCCTTGGCGATCTCCTGCGCAATGGCGACACGGAAGCTGTTTTCGTTGTTGACCAGCAGCGTCATGCTGTAGATCCACTCGCCGTCGGCCATGCTCAGCTCCGCCATGGCGGCGGCGCAGTCGTCGGCGGTATAGGTCTGCTCCAGTGCTTGGGGATACAGGCTGCTGACGGGGCTGACGGGGAACTGCGTCTCCTCGCCGTGGCCCATCAGATAGGCGCTGACATAGGTGGCGCGATCCATGGCCATGCTGATGGCCAGCCGCATTTCCGCCTTCTGGAACAGGCTGCGGGAGTGGTTGAAGCCCAGAAATTGCAGAATGGTGGTGTCCGCGTCGGTATAGCTGCCGCTGGTGGAGGCCACGTCGCCCCTGGAGCCGGTCATGTCGTAGGCTAGCAGGTGCACGTCGTGGGAGGAAAAGGCGTAGGCGGCGGCCTCCTGACTCTTATAGGACAGCAGGTTGATCTGGTCAAAGGGCAGCGTCACGCTGCGCCACCAGTGGGAGTTGCGCTCCAGCAGCTCGGCGCTGCCGGACTTGGTGTAAGGCCCGGTGCCGGTGGGGAAAGAATCGCTTTCCGTACCGGCCTTGACGATGGGGATATCCAGCAGCGCGGTGAAGTCCCGGCGGTCCTGGGCCAGCTGGATGGTCACGGTGTCGCTGCCGACCACCCTGATAGCGGTCACGTCCGCCAGACGGGCGGCGTAGCGGGAGGACTGCTGCGCCCGTAGCAGCGTGTCCACCACATCCTGCGCCGTCAGCGCGGCGCCGTCACTGAAGCGGACGCCGCCGCGCAGGCGGATGGTGTAGGTGAAGGACTCCGGGTCGTAGCTCTCGCTCTGGGCCAGCATGCGCTCCGTTTCAAACTGAGGTGACAGGCGGTACAGCGGCTCGTACAGCAGGGTGGTCAGCGTCAGCTGGATGCCGTCGCCGCAGGTGATGGGATCCAGCGTCTCGCCGCTGAGATAGGGCAGGGCGAAGGCGGTCAGGGCGGGAGTTTCCTCCACGGTGTCGGTCTGGTAGTATTGGGACAGCTCGCCCAGGGGGTTATCGGTATAGGTGCCCTCGTCCCAGTTGGCGCAGCCGGACAGGGACAGGAGCGACAGCGCCGCCAGCAGCAGCGCCGCAATGCGTCGTTTCATAGCGTATCCTCCAGCGAGATCATGGCGATCTGACTGCCCCGCTCGCCGCCGTGCTTCCGGTGGCTCCAGTAGAGGTCGGTGCGGCAGGCGGTGCAGTCGCCGCTGACGTCGATTTGGGTGACGCCGGACTTCCGCAGCCACAGGGCGTTGATGGCCTTCAGGTCGATGTGGTATTTGCGGCCGTTCCAGGTAATATAGGGCTCGGCCTCATCACCCAGCGCGGCATGGAGCGCCGCCGGAACGTCGCCGTCCGTCTCGAAGCAGCACTGGCCGATAGCGGGGCCGATGGCGGCCCGGATATCCGCCGGGTCGCAGCCGAAGATCCGCTGCATCTCCCGCACCGTCTTGGCGGCGATGCCCAGCGCCGTGCCCCGCCATCCGGCGTGGCAGGCGCCGATGGCTTTGCGGACGGGGTCGTGGAGCAGCACCACATTGCAGTCGGCGGAGAACACCACCAGCGGCAGATGGAGCACGTCGGTCACCATGCCGTCCACGGAGGGATAGTCCCGGTCACGCCACAGACCCTTTCCTGCGTCGGCCTCCGTCACGTGGCGCACCACATCCTCGTGGATCTGCTTGGACAGCACCACACGGTTCACATCTGTGCCCAGCGCGGCGCAAAAGCGGCGGTAGTTCTCCTGTACGCGGGCGATTTCATCGCCCCGGCCTACCCCTAGGTTCAGACTGTCCCACGGCGCAGGAGACACGCCGCCGGGGCGGGTGGAAAAGCCGTGGCACACACCGGAGAGGGTATCGGCGGTCAGGATGGTAAGACCGTTTTTGGTGTTGGTGTGGAACATAGAGGGCTCCTTTCGGGGTGGGGAAAATACATCGGAGAGCGGCATCAAAGGCCCCCTTGTGTAAAGGGGGCTGGCTCGGCGTAAGCCGAGACTGGGGGATTGTCGGGGTATTTGACAACCCCTCCGTCGCCTACGGCGACACCTCCCCTTACACAGGGGAGGCTTTGGGTGCGTTTCTCGCCTGAGGGAAATATCGGGCGGCGGCATCTGCCGCCGCCCGTTTTGGCTCGTATGAAATCAGGAGTGATACTCCTTGCAGTCACACTTCTTCCACTTCAACCCGCTGCCGCAGGGGCACAGGTCGTTGCGGCCGATCTTGACCACCTTCTTGGGCTGCTTCTTCACGGTGCCGTCGCCGCCCACGTTCTCGGTCATGCCCTTGGCCACCCGCTCGCGCTTGATCTCCTCGTTGCGCTGGATGCGGACGCTGTACAGACGCCGGACAGTCTCCTCCTGAATGGCGGAGATCATCTCCTCGAACATCTCAAGGCTTTCCTTCTTATAGGCGTCAACGGGGTTGGTCTGGGCGTAGGCACGCAGACGGATGCCCTGACGCAGATCGTCCATGGCGTCGATGTGCTCCATCCAGTACTCGTCGACCACTCGCAGCAGCACCACGCGCTCTACCTCGCGCATGACGGGGGAGGTGAATTCCTGCTCCTTCTTCTCGTAGAAGTCGGCGGCGGCGGTGATGAACCGCTGGGCCAGCTCGTCGGCGGTCAGGGAAGGCAGCTCCTCCTCGGTGATCTTCACGGCATACTTGGGGAAGTAGAGACCCTCCACGCCCCGCAGCAGCTCCTTGCACTGTGCCGCGTCGATGTGGGGCTGGGACAGGAAGACGGAGTTCACCTGATTGGTGATGGAGGTGGACATCATGTTCATGATGGTCTCCTTCACGTCCAGACCGTCCAGCACCTGCTTGCGCTGACCGTAGATGATCTCGCGCTGCTTGTTCATCACGTCGTCGTACTCCAGCACCGACTTACGGGTCTGGAAGTTGCGGCTCTCCACAGTGGTCTGAGCCTGCTGGATGGACTTGGTGAGGAGCTTGTTCTCAATGGGCATATCCTCGTCCACCTGAAGGCGATCCATCATATTGGTGATCCGCTCGCCGCCGAACAGACGCATCAAATCGTCCTCCAGCGAGATATAGAACCGGGTCTCGCCGGGGTCGCCCTGACGGCCGGCACGACCGCGCAGCTGGTTATCGATACGGCGGGAGTCGTGCCGCTCGGTGCCGATGATGAACAGACCACCGGCCTGGCGGACGCGCTCGGCCTCGCCGGCGATCTCGTCCTTGTGCTTCTGCAGCCGCTCGGCAAACAGCTGGCGGGCATCCAGAATCTCCTGATTGTCGGTGTCGGCGTAGCCGGTGGCTTCGGCGATCAGCTCGTCGTCCATGCCGGCTTTCCGCAGGTCGTTCTTGGCCAGATACTCGGCGTTGCCGCCCAGCATGATATCCGTACCACGGCCGGCCATGTTGGTGGCCACGGTGACGGCGCCGAACTTACCGGCCTGCGCCACGATCTCGGCTTCCTTCTCGTGGTTCTTGGCGTTCAGCAGATTGCAGGGGATACCCTCACGCTGCAGCATATGGCCCAGCAGCTCGTTCTTCTCAATGGAGACCGTACCCACCAGCACAGGCTGGCCCTTGGCGTGGCACTCCTTTACCTGCTTGATGACGGCGCGGTATTTGCCGTTCTCGGTCTTATACACGCTGTCGTCGTAGTCGATACGGGCGATGGGGCGGTTGGTGGGGATCTCCACGATATCCAGCTTGTAGATGGTGGCGAATTCCTCCTCCTCCGTCATGGCCGTACCGGTCATACCGGACAGCTTGGTGTACATACGGAAGTAGTTCTGGAAGGTGATGGTGGCCAGCGTCTTGCTCTCCCGCTGCACCTGCACCTTTTCCTTGGCCTCGATGGCCTGATGCAGACCCTCGCTGTAGCGGCGGCCGAACATCAGACGGCCGGTGAACTCGTCCACGATGACGATCTCGCCGTCCTTCACCACGTAGTCCACATCGCGCTTCATGATGCCGTAGGCACGGATGGCCTGATTGATGTGGTGGGAGATGGTGCTGTTCTCCGGGTCGCCCAGATTGTCCAGATGGAAGAACTCCTCCGCCTTGGCGATGCCGCGGGCGGTCAGGGTGACGCTCTTGGCCTTTTCATCCACGATGTAGTCGGCGTCGATGTTGGGATCTTCCTCCTCCTTGCTGTCCGTCTCCACGATGACGAAGCGCTTCAGCTTACGGGCGAAGGCGTCGGCCATGTCGTACAGCTGGGTGGACTTGTCGCCCTGACCGGAAATGATCAGGGGGGTGCGGGCTTCATCGATCAGGATGGAGTCCACCTCGTCCACGATGGCGAAGTTGTGGCCCCGCTGCACCAGCTCATTGGAGTAGATGGCCATATTGTCACGCAGATAGTCGAAGCCCATCTCGTTGTTAGTGCCGTAGGTGATGTCGGCATTGTAGGCCTTCTGCCGCTCCTCCTTGGTGAGGTCGTGGATGATAAGCCCCACGGTCAGACCCAGGAAGCGGTGTACCTTGCCCATCCATTCAGAGTCACGCTTGGCCAGATAGTCGTTGACGGTGACGATGTGCACGCCCTTGCCGGTCAGCGCGTTCAGGTAGGCGGGCAGCGTGGCCACCAGCGTCTTACCTTCACCGGTCTTCATCTCGGCGATGCGGCCCTGATGCAGCACGATGCCACCCACCAGCTGCACCGGATAGGGGCGCAGGCCCAGCACGCGGTCCGCCGCCTCGCGGACGGTGGCAAAGGCCTCCGGCAGAATGTCGTCCAGCGTTTCGCCGTTGGCCAGACGCTCCTTGAACTCCGGCGTCTTGGCCTGAAGCTGCGCGTCGGTCATGGCCTTGTACTCGGCCTCCATGCCCTCGATCTGGTGGACGATGGGCCAGATGGATTTCAGCTCACGTTCGGAATAGGTTCCGAAAATTTTGGTGATCAGTCCCATGTATTTTGATCCTTTCTGTGAAAAGAATTCATGCATCACATAGTAATACAGATATCAGTATATCATACTTACATGCCAGATGCAAAGGAAATTTGACGAACCGCCGCCCCAGTGCTGTTTAAGGTGAATTACAGCTTGCCTACGGCGGGGAAACGTGGTATGATAACAAGTAATTTATCATAGCAGAAAATTTGACCAAATCTGTGAACTTTTTGGAAAGGATGTACGCCATGAAGCTGAGCTTTTTCGGCGCTGACCAGTGCGTCACCGGCAGCTGCCATTGTCTGGAGGTCAACGGGAAGCACATTCTCATCGACTGCGGCTTGCAGCAGGGACGGGACGAGGTGGACAACGCCACGCTGCCCTTCCACCCCGGCAGCATCGACGCCGTGCTGGTGACACACGCCCATATCGACCACTCCGGCCGTATCCCCATGCTGATCAAGAACGGCTTTCAGGGGAAGATCATCACCACCCGGCTGACGGCCAATCTGCTGAATATCATGCTGGCGGACTCTGCCCACATTCAGGAGAGCGACGCCGAGTATCAGAACCGCAAGAACCAGCGCGCCGGCTGCCCCAACGTGGAGCCGCTGTACACCGTGGCGGACGCCATGCGTGTGCCGGAATTTTTGCAGACCTGCGAGTATCACCAGACCGTGGACGTGTGCGAGGGCGTGAAGGCCACGTTTATCGACGCGGGCCATCTGCTGGGCAGCGCCTCCATCCTCATGGAACTGACCGAGGGCGGCGAGAAGCGCAACATCGTGTTCTCCGGCGATATCGGCAACGTGGATCAGCCCATCATCCGGGATCCTCAGTTCTTCGGCGGGGCGGACTATGTGGTGATGGAGAGCACCTACGGCAACCGCAACCACACCGAGGTGTGGAGCTATACCGACGATTTGGCCCAGATCATCGACGAGACGCTGGGCCGGGGCGGCAATGTGGTGATCCCCTCCTTCGCCGTGGGCCGCACTCAGGAGCTTTTGTACTTCATTCGGGAGATCAAGGATCGTCATTTGGTGACCTCCGTGCAGGACTTCCCGGTGTATGTGGACTCGCCGCTGGCCAAGTCCGCCACCCGCATTTTCTGCGGTGATCTCCGGGGCTATCTGGACGAGGAAGCGCTGGCACTGGTGCAGGACGGCACCCATATGTTCAGCTTCCCCGGCCTGCACCTGACGGAATCGGTGGAGGAGTCCAAGCTGCTGAACATGGACGGCACCCCCAAGGTCATCATCTCCGCCAGCGGCATGTGCGACGCGGGCCGTATCCGCCATCACCTGAAGTACAACCTGTGGCGTGCCGACAGCGCCGTGGTGTTCGTGGGCTTCCAGTCCCCCGGTACGCTGGGCCGTACCCTGCTGGACGGCGCCGCCAGCGTGAAGCTGTTCGGCGAGGATGTGGCTGTCCGGGCCAAGATCGTCAATTTCCAGGGCCTCAGCTCCCACGCTGACCGGGATCATCTGCTGGACTGGATCTCCCACTTCAAGGAGCCCAAGCCCCAGCACGTGTTCATCGTCCACGGCGACCGGGAGGTAGCGCCCCTGTTTGCCGAGACGGTCAGCGCCATGGGCTTCAACGCCCACGCGCCCCAGTATACGGAGGAGTACGACCTGATCACCTGCACCCAGCTGGCAAAGGGCTTCCTGCCGGAGCGCAAGAAAACCGTGTTCGACGGTCAGGGCGGCCGGGCCGGTGTGGTCTATCAGAAGCTTTTGCAGGCGCTGGACGCCCTGCAGGCACTGGTGCGCCGCAGCAAGGGCCGGGACAACAAGACCCTTGGCACCATGGCCGAGGCCATCCGCAAGGTCACAGAGAAATTCGAGTTTTAATAGAACATGAAAATAGGGGAAGCCGGTGGCTTCCCCTATTTTTGAGAAAGAGGTCACATGGAAACGCTGCGAAAGAACCAGACCGTCCGGGCGGTCATCGAGGGCTATTCCTCCGAGGGGCTGGGCATCGCCCGTGTCAACGGGCAGGTGGTGTTCGTCCACCGGGCCATCCGGGGCGAGGATTGCGATATCCTCATCATGAAGGTGCTGAAGCACGCCGCCTTCGGCAAGGTGACGGCCATCCATACGCCGTCCGAGCACCGGCAGGAGCCGGACTGCCCCTACTACGGCAGGTGCGGCGGCTGCGACTTCCGCCACATGGACTATGCCGAGGAACTGGCCGCCAAACGCCAGCGGGTGCAGGACGCCCTGACCCGTCTCGGCGGCAGCGATGTACAGGTGGAGGAGATCCTGGGTGCGCCGAACACGGACTGCTACCGCAACAAGAGCCAGTATCCCATCGCGCCCAACGGTACGGTGGGCTTTTACCGCGCCCGCAGCCACGAGGTCATCGGTGTGGAGCGGTGCCGCCTGCAAATGCCGCAGGCGGACGCGGCGGCCCAAGCGGTGCGGCAGTATATCCGGCAGTTCCGGGTGCCCTGCTATGACGAGAAAACGGGCCGGGGCCTGCTGCGGCATCTGTATGTCCGTACCAACGGGGCGGGGGAGAGCCTGATCTGCCTGTTGGGCAACGGAGAACGTGCGCCCCGTGAACCGGAGCTGGTGGAGCTGCTGCGACAGGCTGTCCCCAGCGCGGTGGGTATCGTCTGGGGCGTCAACCGCAAAAAGGGCAATGTGATCCTGGGCGACAGCTACCGAACCCTGTGGGGGGAGAACACCCTGCGGGACACCCTGTGGGGACTGACGTTCCGGCTCAGCGTGCCGTCCTTCTATCAGGTGAACCGGGCACAGGCGGAGGTGCTGTACCGCAAGGCGGTGGAGTTCGCCGCCCTGACGGGGGAGGAGACGGTGCTTGACCTCTATTGCGGGGCGGGCACCATCACCCTGTGCATGGCCCGGCACTGCAAGCAGGCCATCGGCGCGGAGATCGTGCCGGAGGCCATTGACGACGCATGGCAGAACGCCAAGGCCAACGGCGTGGAGAACGTGGAGTTCTTCTGCGGCGACGCCAAGGAAACGGCGGCGGAATTGGCTCGCCGTGGGCTGCGGCCTGACGTGATCTGCGTCGACCCGCCCCGAAAGGGGCTTGCTCCGGAGGTGGTGGAGGCGGCCGCCGCCATGTCGCCCCGGCGGATCGTCTATGTGTCCTGTGACCCGGCCACGCTGGGCCGGGACGTGAAGCGCTTTGCGGAGCACGGCTATACCGCCGTCCGCGCCGCCGCAGTGGATCTGTTCCCAAAAACGGCACATGTGGAGACGGTATGCTTGTTGTCCAAACTTCAAAGTAAAGAACATATCGAGATCGAAGTGAAGATGGACGAGCTGGATTTGACATCGGCGGAGAGTAAAGCCACCTATGATGAGATCAAAGCCTATGTGCTGGAAAAGCACGGCCTGAAGGTGTCCAGCCTGTATATCTCCCAGGTTAAGCGGAAGTGCGGGCTAGATGTGGGGCAGAATTATAATCTGTCAAAGAAAGAAGACGCGAAAGTACCACAGTGCCCGCCGGAAAAGGAAGCTGCAATTATGGATGCACTAAAGCATTTTCAAATGATTTGATGGCAAGCCTGTCTTGCTCAAAGCAAAACGTGGTCTGGGATTCCAATATCCAGACCACGTTTTTGCCAATCAATAGCTCACGATTTCGTGAATTTTATTTGTCTTTTAGCACAATATCCGTTATACTAGTAAATAGGAAAAAATCAGGAGGTGCGGGATGGCAATCAGTTACAATCGGCTGTGGAAACAGTTGATCGATCATGGTTTGAGCAAAACCGACATGATGCACCGTGCAAAAATCAGCACCAATGTTTTAGCACGATTAAGTAAAGGTGAGCCTGTCTCCATGGACAGCATGGAAAAAATCTGCACCATGCTGGGATGCAATATCGGAGACGTGATGGAATTTATCCCTGATACAGAAAACGGAGGAATAGATGCATGATTACAGGTGTGATTAAAAATAAAGTAGATAAAATCTGGACGGACATCTGGGCGGGCGACATTACCAATCCTCTAACCGTCATCGAACAGCTGACCTATCTTATGTTTATCCGCTCTCTGGACGAAAAAGAGCTGGAAACGGAAGAATTTGAGCATATGACTGGCGAGAAGATGGAGAAGATTTTCCCCCAGTCTACCGTTGGACAGTCCATGCGCTGGAGTAAATTCAAGAACAACGATCCCCGCGATATTTTCAATGTAATTTCCCAGCGGGTCTTCCCTGCCATCAAAAACATGAAACATGGCCGCCTGCCGGACTTCACCGAGCAGGGGGAACTGGTGGAAATCGCCGACGATTCCAGCAGTGATGTGCAGAATGAGACGGCCTTTGCCCGGTACATGAGCGATGCGATGTTCCTGATTCCTACGCCGCAGGTGTTGCAAAAAATCATCACAGGGTTGGATGACCTGTATGAGCATGACATTGCCGATTTGGATATGCAGGGCGACTTGTACGAGTACATGTTGGGCAAACTGGCTACCGCTGGGCAGAACGGCCAGTTTCGCACTCCCAAGCACATCCGGGAAATGATGGTGGAGTTGTTGCAACCCACCCCGAACGACACCATCTGCGACCCGGCCTGCGGCACGGCAGGCTTTCTGGTCTCCGCCGCGGAGTACATTCGCAACCACTACGAGGATACCATGACTTCCGAGCAGTGGGAGCACTTTGCTGGGGATGCCTTCACCGGCTTTGACACAGACCGCACCATGCTGCGCATTTCTGCGATGAACCTGATGCTGCACTCCATCAGCCACCCGGAGATTGACTACAAGGACAGCGTTTCCAAGCAGAACCAGATCAGCGACAAGTTTACCATGTGTCTGGCAAATCCGCCTTTCAAGGGCACCGTGGACGCGGAAAGCATCAACGACAACCTGAAAGCCGTGACCAACACCAAAAAGACCGAGCTGTTGTTTCTGGCCCTGTTCCTGCGGATGCTGAGAAAGGGTGGTCAGTGCGCCTGCATCGTGCCGGACGGCGTGCTTTTCGGCTCCTCCAAGGCGCACAAAGCTATTCGCAAAGAACTGGTGGAGAACCATCAGCTGCGGGCGGTGATCTCTATGCCCTCCGGCGTGTTCAAGCCTTATGCGGGCGTGTCCACGGCGGTGCTGGTGTTCACCAAGACCGGAGCGGGCGGCACGGAAAATGTGTGGTTCTATGATATGAAAGCCGACGGTTTTTCCTTGGACGACAAGCGCAGCGAAATTGCGGAAAATGACATTCCCGACATCATCGAGCGGTTCCACCATCTGGACCAGGAAGCTGACCGCCAGCGCACAGAGCAGAGCTTTCTTGTGCCGAAACAGGAAATCGCAGACAACGACTATGACCTGTCCATCAACAAGTACAAAGAGGTGGAGTATGTGCCGGTGGAGGACCCCTCTACCACAGAACTGATGGCAGACCTGCATGAGCTGGAACTGGAGATTAAAATGATAATTTCTTGATCGGTTTTAGTGCTGAGAAGATTTGAATATAGGAAATATTGGTGGGAGCAACATTGTCATGGAATATACAGAGGTTTTAGACAAGCAAATCACGAGAAA
>JABLTL010182531.1_pt1 | contig 14571 bp, 13 predicted proteins | sample 7160151 | NCBI WGS metagenome assembly JABLTL01 (sample SAMN14651223, study PRJNA627086) | human gut metagenome | isolation source: feces | host: Homo sapiens
GACGGCTCCAGAATGTTGCCGGTCTGGAAGCCCATATTTCCTACAGCTTCGTAGATAGCACGGATAACTGTGGGACTGGTGTAGTGGGCATTCAGCGTGGATGCGCGGGCGGCGGTGTATTCTTCTGGGGTCAGGGCAGCTTTCAGCTCCTGATATTCGGATGCCCAGCCGGGCTTGTTTTCATCAAAGGCATCCGGCAGGCCGCCCCAGCCCACATAGCGGGAGAGAACTTGCTGCTGTTCCGGGCTGGCCTGCAAGCCTTCAGCTTCCAAGTGCTTTAGCAGCTGGATGGCATTGAGATTTGCCTGGAATTTTGCCTTTGCGCCACCAGCTCCTAGGTCATCATCTGTGATACGGAAGTTCTGGGCATTCCGATGGCTTGCTGCCTTGAAGTCGGTATAGGATGCTTTTTCCGCTGTGGAAACGATGGGGAACTCCTGCCATTGGCCGTCAATGGGGATGGATACCGCAGGACGGTGTGTGGGAGGCTCGTCTGGCTCGGCCTGAGAAACGACATCATCCGGGTCGGGTACGAACTCGCCCATTTCCGAAAGTGCCGCTTGCCCCTCATGTTCCAGGATCAGCTTTTCTTCTTCGCTTATGGCAGGAGGTTTCACAGCAAAAAGATGGGCGTTGCGCTCATCCTGGCGCAGTAGCACTTCAAGGCGTTCCTTGCTTTCCGCACGGAAAACAGGGTATGTCTGCGACGGATCACGGAGATGTACGTCAAACAGCCCGACTTCGGTGATCTCAAAGGGCTTGTTGTCCAGATAGACGGTATCGCCTACCGAATACAGGGCTTTGTTCTCCTGCGGCAAGGACACAGATTCAACTGTTTCAAGTGCCTTCTCCGTCGCTTCCTCACGATTGTGCCAGCGGTATTGCTCTATATCTTCATCTGACACATGAACGAGGTCACTGAAATCAAGGATTTCCAACTCGTTGGCAATCAGGTCTTGCAGGGAACTGTACTGCCGGGTCTCCAAATGTTCACCGTTCAGATCCCGCTCCAACCGGAATTTCACAAGGTCGATATTCACCTGAATGGGAATCTCATCATCGGTGATGGTCGTGTAGGCAATGCCGATTTTCGCTGGGTCGCTGAAATCTGGTTCAGAGCCGTATTCACTCTGGCAGAAGTCAGAGATCAGCCCCTTTGCCCGTTCCATAAGTACCTGCTCTTGTAGCTTCAGCCGGTATTCTTCCGCCTGCCATTCGCTTGTAAATTCCTCTGCAACACCGTCAGCGTCAACATAGTAACCGTCGGCCTCATCGTCCCATATGGCATACCGGGTATAGAAGCCTTGGTCAAGACTTACCACATGGAAGCGGTCTGCGGGGGCGATGTCGCTTTCCGTAGATGCTGCCGATTTTTCGACCCAATCACGTCCCGCTGCCTCCGCGTGTGCCCGTTCATCCGGGTAATTGCCGTAGACGCGCAGATACTTCCGTGTCTGCTGGTTGTAGATAGCCGCACCGTCATATTGAAAGCCGTCACCCTCCATTGTACCGTCCACATAGCCCTGCGCAGCTTTTTCTGCTTCGGCCAATGTCTGGTAGTCCAGCTTATCATCAAACCCATTTTCAAAATGATGGTACGCAACAACCAGATACGGCGGTGCCATCCGCTCGGCATAATCATCGATAGTCTCTTTGGTCAGCCATTCAGGCTTTTCAGGGAGCGTATCGTACAGTTCCCGCATTTTGGCAATCTGCGCACGAACACTGCCTGTCCACAAATGCTTTTCCGCACGGTTGCCTGCGCCAAGGAAATACTCACAGTCAGAACGAAGTCGGTCCAGAAGCTGGTACTCCTGATTATGTTCCAGAACTGTCTTTTCCTGCTGTGTGAAGAATTTGTCAGCTTTTATGAGATGTGCGATCCGGCGTTGCACATTTGACCAAGACAAGATGACCGGCTCAGAATTGCCTACGGAGATCTGAAGCGGCTGGGAAGTATCGCCCGCACCGTATTCCTTTGCCAGCCATAAGGCGGTATCTTTTTCCCGGCCGTGCTGCTCCATATACCGTACAACTGCCTGCTTGCTTTGAGGATTGCCATTCCATTTCTGCAAGGCATCGTCGATGTCCTCTTGCGTAACCTTATAGGGAGAGGGGGCGACCGTTGTGGCCAGCGTGGGATATAGTTCCTCCAAAAGCTCCTGATGCAGCCGGTTATGGAACGCGGGCATATCAAAGTACAGGTGGACAAGCTGGAGATTATCAGATGCCGTGACGATACGGCGGATAGCGTCCGCACCCTCCAGATAGGCGTTTTGACGGTCTGAATTGCGGCAGGCATTGACAAAAGCCGTATCTTTGGAAAGTGCGTTGCCGACGGCCAGCTTGTACCTGTCAAACAGCTCCCGCACGGTGGGCTGGTGTGGCTGCTCTGCGGCGGGATCGCGGAACACGCTTGTGCCGTCCGCGCCAAACTCTGCTTCATAAGCATTGATAGCGTTCTCAGCTTTATGGTCAATGGACGGGAGTGTGTAAATGCGGTGCTCATTGCTGTCCTCCTGCGTTGCGGCAATCGTCACATCGTACTTGTCACGCAGCTTCTCTACATACTGCTCTAAGCTGTGCGCGGGGATACCGCACATGGTCACGCGCCCTACATCTGGGATATTCCGGGAAGTAAGGTTCAAATCCAGAAGCAATTCCGCCTGACGTGCATCCTCACCATACATTTCAAAGAAATCGCCGACCTGATACAGTACCATATCGTCCGGGTGTGCTTCCTTTATGGCGTTATAGCTATCATAGGCGATGTTTCGCGCTGCATCCTGTGCCAACGTCTTGTCATAAAGCGCCTGTTCATCTGGTGTAAAATAGCGGTCCTGCCAGATCAGCTCAGAGATGCGGGAAGCGACCTTGTTCCAATTCATCTGAATCTCCGCACAGCCGCTCTTTTTCAGTACGATGCCCTTGCTGCCGTGTTCTTCAAAGCTGCCGCTTTCTTTGGATACAGCATGGGAGCGTCCGCCAGTACCGTATTCCTCTTTCAGGAAATCAGCGCACTCTTTGGGCGAGTGCTGTGCCTGGAAAAACGCATAGATGCGGCTCTTTCCACCCTCGAAGCTGCTCCCATTTGCAAGAGAATCTGCAATTTCATCCTCCGTAATGAATTTCCCGGTTTCCGGGAGTGCTGCCATGCTGGAATGGTATTCTTTGCGTGGCATGGACAGTTCTTCCAGCTGGGTAAGAAGCACCTGCGGCCGGTGGTAATGGAAACGCAGCAGTTCCCGGTTTTCACGGTAGGCGTCAACAAACGCCCTGGATTCCGTCAGAAGTATTTCTCGAAATGCGGGATTTGCCAGTTCATCCGTCAAGCGTTCTGTTTCCTCCGGGTAATTGGTGCTGCGAATATTACTTAGACAGGACAGATGCCCCAGCGATTTTGCTTCATCCGAAAGATCGTGATAAAGGCCCCAAACTTCGGCAGCAATACGCTGGCGCTCATTCCGTGGTGCTTCCGCAACCTCTAAATTGGTGGCAAATGTGCCGCTATTCAGCAGTTCTTCCGTGCGCCCTGCTGCATCTGCCCAGCTGATAACTTGGGCAGAGGGAAGGTAGCGCGCAGTGTCGCTGCTTGCGATGTAGATGCCGTCCTCGCTATACCATGCGGAAATCTTGCCATTTTCCGTGATCAGGCCGTTTCCGCCGTGGTAGAGCGCTTTCAGGAATGCCGCACGATTTTCCAAAGGTTTTTGTTTGGAGAACTCGGCAACAATTTTCATTCGTGCGTCATCTTCGTTGCCGCCCGTGCGCAGGATATGGTCAATGTCAGCCTGAGAAATGAACATAGAAAACGCGGAGGGTGTCGCCTGGACACGCTCCGCTTCTGTGATAGATTCAATTTGCTGGGCCTCCGTGGGGAAGAATGAAAACTGCTCGACAGGAGAATCTTCCGTCAGGTGTAAATCAGCTCCGTCAGGATCACTTCCTCGGCCTGGGCTTTCAGGTTGTTCATCAGCCCCACCCACTTCATCGGGTCGCTGGCTTTCAGAGCTTCCGTCACCCCTGCCGACTGTATCAGCTTCGGCATCATCTGCTCCAAGCGCCGGTTCGCCGTCTCGTCGATCTCCCGCAGATGGGGATACAGCTGCTCCGACAGGATCAGTCGGTTCCACAGCACCGGGCGATGCTCCTGTAGATACTTCTTCCGCATCCTCCCGTACTTGCCCAGGGGCTTGTTTTCCTGCTGGGACAGAATCAGGTTGGGAATCCAGTAATCCCCGCTGCGAATGTAGGTCAGTTCGTTCATTTTCTTGGCTCCTTTCAGACAGCTTTTCACGTTCATATTTCTTAATGGTGACTTCGATATTGCGGAGGATTTCTTCGCTGATGCCGCTGATGGCACTACCCAGAGCATCAACGGTCTGGGGTGTGTTGAAGTCGAACACCGGCATGAAGTCCTCCGGGCCAAAGTGGGCATTTTCGGCAAGACCACACCGGGACAGCAGCATATAGGTGGTGCTGACGGTTGCGGCGTTGAGGAATGCCACGCCTTTGTCATAGTCATGATACTGCTCCAGATACGATCCGTCAACGATGTCGAGAAGATCCTGCTCATGGGCGAGAAAGTATTCTGTGACTTTCACAGAAGAAATTTGTTCCAACTGGTCAACGAGATTTCCGGGGTATTGAATGTTGTATTGTTCCGCCATAGCGGCAGAAACCACATGCTCGTGCTCCGGGCGGTATTCCCAGGGCTGCGGGAACGCTCCGTGGTGCGGGTGTCTGCCACATCGAACACATATTTCAGCTTCGGAGTGTCCCCGGAGTGGTCGATAAGAGCGATGCCTTTCGCACCCCGGCGAACATAACGACCCATTCGTTTATTCCACAGTTCATAATCCGCGCAGGCGGTGGCTTCCGGGCGCTGAGCGTAGATCATAAGCTGTTCGTGATAGGGGTACTTGTATAGGCGGGCGGCAGTGGTCAGAAAGTCTGTCCAGCTCTGGTAGCTGCCAGTTATCTGGGTAGCCATGCGGTCCGCCAGCTGGTGGTATTGTTGCAATACGGATGCCATTGTGGTTCTCCTTTCTGAGAAAATAAAAAAAGACGACCGAAAGGCCGTCTAAAATGGGAAGTATTGCGGTCAAAGAAATGCGCCCTGGACATTGTGTGGTCCAGGGCGTGTTTGTCAGAACATATCAAGATTGGACAGCTGGTGCCGTTGGTCTTTGCGACCATAGACCGCACCAATAATCTGAACCTTTTTTGTTTCTTCGTCTACCCAGAAGTAAATCAGGTAGTTTTTGACTGGAAATTTGTGAATGCCCTGACTGTGCCAGGGTTCTTCTTCCGTCAGCGGGACGCGATTGGGAAACTGATCCAGAGAAGCGATTTCCTCTTGAAGCGTATCCAGCATTTTCATGGCAGTCTCAGGTGCCTGAAGCGTGAAGCGGATATAGCTGACGATTTCCCGGATTTGTTCCTGGGCCTGCTGCGTGATTTTGACTGTATATTTCTCTGACATTTACTGCATCTCCCGTTTCAGATCTGCAAATACATCAGAAGCGGCACGGGATTTGTCTGCCTTTGCCTCGCTCAAACCACGCTCCATCATGGCATGGAAGGCGGCTTCATCCATTTCATCCCGTGCAACTGGTACTGCCGGGACAGAGAGGGAGAAAGGAATGCTCCGAGTCATGATAATCTGCTTATAGAGCGTATTGATGACAACGGAAACAGGAATGCCCAGCATTTCCATGATTTCCTCTGCCTGTTCCTTCACATTGGGTTCTACACGAGCCATTACATTTGCGGTTTTTGCTGCCATAGTTCATACCACCTTTCTGACTCTATTATATACAAATGTATAGCGATTTGCAATACAAAAGCGAAAAAATTTACAATTTGAATATCAGAGGTGCCGTTCCGGCAGGGGGCGTACTATTGACAGACGAAAGAGGCGTTTGTGAAAACCAGAGAATTCAAGGCGGCCTCAGAGCAGATGGCGATATAACTAGCAGCTTCTTCTTGGGGAATCACAACATCATAACCGTCAAAACCATTCAATACCTGTTGTCCGGGCACTTTTACAGACAAGGAATCCAGATCAAGGTAATAGGTGTTGATTACACCCGCAGCATCCTGTTCACAGGCTTGGGAGATAGCAACCTCTCTGTCGGTGGTCAGTTTCAGTATCTTTTCCCGGACATCGAAGGAAGGATGCTGAATCACATGATCGCTGCCTAAATACACAAGAATCTTCTCCATTTGTCTTTCCTCCTGAACACAAACTTTCCACAGTCTATCATGTTCCGGGGGAACTGTCAATCGACACACTACCCAAAATCGGAGGACAGAATTCCTTTAGTTTATAGAGGGAGGTCATCCCAAGGCTCCAATCCCATTTCTTCCCAAGTAACACCATAGGGCGCACCGCCGGAGGTATATCCGGCTATGAAAAAGAAACAATCATCCTGCCAGAATTCCGTTGTAGCGGGTTCACGCTTTTTCTTTTTCCGCTTTCGGGGAGGTTTTGGAGCTTTCTTCTGCTTTGGCTGCTTGGTGAGAGATTCCAAAGTAATCCCAGCTTCGACATCCCGCTGGATGCGCAGAGCATACGCATCCAAGCGTTTGGCATAAAGCTGCCGGATTTCCTCATAGGCGACCCGGGAGTTCGCACCTCGTACCTTGGCATAGACAGTTTGGCACAGCGTTTCAAATTCCTCTGACTCCGGCATCCGCTGGTATTGCAGAAAAAACTGCAGCGTCTCCCGATACATCCAGTCGGCAATGCGGGCTTTCTGTTTCTGCTTCAATGCCTTATAGGGCACAAGTGGTTTCTCTGGCATAGAATACCCTCCCTCTATCATCGAGGCAAGTATAACAAAAAAGCGGCAGGAAGTCTATCAATCTTACTCGTCAAAGTCGGGGATCAGATCAAGGGTGGCAAATTCCGCATCGGTCATAAGATTCAGCTTGGCGATGGCACCGTCCGTCAGTTTTTTCAGCTCCTGCTCATCTTTATCCAGATAGGTACGCATTTCCACAAGGGCGTGAATCAGCCCCAAACGACTTCCGGGGTTGTAGATGCTCATAAGCTGCTGTTCTTCAAAGGTGAAATCATTCATGTTCAAATCTCCTGTTCTTTTGATTTTTGGGGTTTGGCTTTGCGTTGTGACTGCTGCGGCTAATCTTTGAGCTTTTCAAGGACAGAGGGCTTCTTCCCCCGGTGGACGGCATCTGCTAAATCTATAAGGGAAATAGGCTGACCGGATTTGGCCTGCTGTTCCAGATCGGCTACCATGGGCTGCTTGCCGTTGTTGATAATACCGTCGATCATGCCGTAATCATCTTCTGTGGACATTTCAGCCGCCCTCAGATAATTTTCCGACATGAAACCGGGAAGCTCCTGGAAGCCAACGTTGTCGCAGTAGTGGTAGGATACCACACCGCCCTGTTTCAGCGCAATGATGTCACTGACGGACAGGCTGTGGCCGGTAAAATCCCCAGGGCGGTTTGTGTTGAAAATCTCAAACAGGTTCTCCAAAGTAGCCGACTGGTTCTGAGCGCAGGCAATCTGGCCGGTGTATAGGATATCGTAGTTGCCGGGAGAAGGGGGCTGGGAAAGATAGTTCAGTCCTGTATAACGCAGCTCGGCAGGCGCACTCCCTTTCAATTGCATCACGGCATAGGCATCTCCGGGAGCTTCCAGAAAACGCAGGTGAACGTCACGGGCGGGAATGGTGTCATGGATATTTTGCCAATCCTCACAGGTAATGCTGAAAATACCGTCATGGGTCACAATGTCCTTGGCATCAAATACCATTTCAGCCGGTTTGTCCGGGTACAGCGTGAAAATCACCACATCCTTTTCCAGCAGCTCCATGGCCCGGTCTTTGGATAGGGGGTACATATCCGGGATGGTATACCCGCACTGTTCCGCCATGTGTGGGGTGATGGTCGGATCAGGAAGTGGAAGACTATAATCCGGCTCCTGCTCTTTCGGCGGTGCCGGAGGTGGTACAGCTTCCGGTGCGGATTCCGGGGGTGAAACCTCCGGGCTGGTTTCTTGCTCCTGTGTTTCTATCTGGATACCCCGTTCCTTGCAGATTTCCCGGTAATGCTTTTCAATCCCGGAAATCAGCTCCGAGGAAGTCTTGTTTATGGTTTCCAGACTGGCACGGAGTTCTTTCAGCTCTTTGCCCTGAGACCATGTGGCGATGTAGCCAAAGCTGTTGTCGGCGGTTTCAATGCCGAAATACTGGCAGACGGCATAGGAAATGCTCTCCGCTTCCACTTCTTCGGTATTCCGGCTCTTTTCCCCCGGAACAAGAATCGTCTCCCCATCGTCCGCAAGCTCTGTCATGTGTTCATAATCGTGGAGCTTGGAGTGGGCAATTTCATGGACGGCGGCACAAATGGTCTGTACCTGGCTCATGCCCTCTCGCAGAAAGATTTCCTGCTTCTTGGGGGCAAAATAACCGTCCATCCCCGGCTCCATAGCCTGAAAAGAGATCGGCACGGGGGAGGTGCGGTGCAGGGCTTCCAGAAATACCTCGTATTCAGCTACATCCCCGGTCAGGGTAGAGCTGATCTGCGGCAGCGGCCTTCCGTCTGTCTGGGAGATGTCGAACACAGATACTACTTTGAACATGGGAATGGTGATTTCTTTTTCCTCGGTAACTGGCTCGCCGTTTTCATCCAGCAGCGGCAGTTTGGTATCCGGGTCCAGCTTCTGCTCCTCCTGTTTTATCTTATAGGGGGTGGGAGCCAATATCTGAATCCCTTTTTCACCCTTCTTGACATGACGGCCAAAGCTGTTTTTCCACTTGTTGAATCCGGCAACCAGGGTGGCATCCGGCTTCTGGGTGTGGATCAGCATAACATTGTTCAGAGAATAGCGATGAAACCGGCTCATGGTGGTCAGGTAATTCCGGTAACGGTCAGATTCAAAAAGTTCCTGGATACCTTTCTCAATTCCGGCGGTTATCTCTTTGATACGTTCTTTATTGGATTGCTTTTCAGCCATAAAATGTTCCTTTCTCTCCGTATTTTTGAACCCCACACCGGATAGTGCATGGTTCGTCCGGTGTGGGGATTCTCGCATTTAGAACGCCTTATTTTGACTTCCCGGTATCACTTGTCTCCCCACCTCAATTGGTAGCTCAAAAACCATTGGTATCCGTTGCCTTTTTGTCCCTTAAATGCGGGACTTGAGGTAGCGATTATGGAGCCGGATAGCCTCCTTTTCCCGCCTGCGTTTGACTGCGCACCTGGGGCAGTATTTGGCGCGGTTGGAACCTGGGACAAAAGCAGCCCCACATACCACACACCGGCGTGTGGGGCGAATGCCGTTTAGAAGCGCTGTTTCCAACGCCGGGTCATTGGGCAGCACCGCATACCGGAACCATTTGCAGACCAGTGCGCCGGAATGCCATTGGGGACAGACATTGCAGTGGGGATCGTCAAAAAGGAGGCAGGCCCCGCCGTCAAAGTTGCAGCACCGTTTTCGGATCAGGGACCGCACCTGACGAAGTTGCCTCCCGGTGAATCTCGGCAGCTTATCCATTGCCAAACACCAGCTTGAAGCTGGGCCTTGTGCCGTCATCCTCTAAAAGCACCGTGGCATCGTAGACCTGCCCGGTGCGGGGAGAAACACAGCCTTTCAGCGGGGCTTTTCCTTTTTCCAGAAGCTTTGCCGCCGTTTTCCGGTCCAGGGTTTTCTGCTTCAGGGTGAAAAAGCGACTGTCCCTCCACAGGACGAATTTACAGTCCCGGTTGGTACAAAATAGCCCTTGCTGCGCTCCACGATTTTGGAGCCGCAGCGAGGGCATTTGCCAATGACCTTTTCATCTGAGGGAAAGAGAATGTCCGCACCGGCCACAGGACGGTAGGACTGTATCAACTCCGTCAGCATGGCGCAGATGCCATCCAGGAAATCATCCGGGAGGCACACGCCTTTCTGAATCCCGGAAAGCTGCTGCTCCCATTCGGCGGTCAGCAGCGGTGACTGTAACTGTTCCGGCAGTACAGTAATCAGAGAGTTACCCAAAGCGGTGGGGACGAGAACAGTTTTCTTCTCTTTCTTGACCCGTTCCACAAGCCCAGTGGATACCAGCTTTTCCAGAATCCCGGCACGGGTGGCCGGAGTACCCAGGCCCTTGCGCTCGGCATCCTCCGGCATATCCTCAACCCCTGCCCGCTCCATGGAGGACAGCAGGGTGTCCTCCGTAAAGGGCTTGGGCGGCTGGGTCTTGCCGTCCTTGACGGTAACAGTATCCGGGGTAAGGGTCTGTCCGGTGGCCAGCCCAGAAAACCATTTGCCGCCTTTCTTTTCGGCGGTATACCGTTTCCAGCCGAAATCCTGGGGCATTTTCAGATGGAGCTTGAAGTCGGCCCCGCCGCAGGAGATCATTGTATCTGCCTCTTTGTAGCAGTAGGGACCGGAGGTGGCTATCATCACCTGACGGGAAATGAGCTTGAGGATATTCTGCTCTCCCATGGGCAGTGCCTCCAAATCCTGCCAGCTGGCGGCCTTGGTGGGGATGATGGCATGGTGATCCGTGACCTTTTTGGAATTACAGAGCTGTTCCCCATAGAGTTCATCTGTAATGGGCAGGTTGCAGATGCCGGAGGCCCACAAAAGAATCTCTTTCACACGGGGCAGCATATCGTCCGTCAGGTATCGGCTGTCCGTTCGGGGGTAGGTACAGAGCTTCTTTTCATAGAGCGCTTGCAGATAATCCAGTGTCTGCTGGGCTGTGTACCCCAGCAGGCGGTTGGCTTCCCGCTGCAAGCTGGTCAGGTCATACAGTGCCGGGGCGGCTTCCTTCTTCTCCTGCTTACGAATCTCTTTGACAATGGCGGTATTTGCTGCTTTGCAGGCTGCCGCAAGAGCTTCCGCCTCCGCTTTTGTGGAAAAGCGGTCACTGACCGCATGGAACTCTCCCAATCCCAGGTCAACGATATAATAGCTTTCCGGGGTAAAGGCGGAAATAGCACTTTGCCGCTGCACCAACAGGGCTAATGTGGGAGACATGACCCTGCCGATATTCAGCTTGGTCTTGTAGGTCAGACTGAAAAACCGGCTGGCGTTGATGCCCACCAGCCAGTCCGCCTTGGCACGGCAAAGGGCACTCTGGTACAGGGCATCGTAGTCCCCGCCGGGGGCCAGGTGCGTAAATCCATCTTGAATGGCACTGTCCTCCATGGAGGAAATCCACAGCCGCTTCATTGGCTTCCGGCAGTCGGCCAGATAGTACACCGTGCGGAAAATCAGCTCGCCCTCCCGTCCGGCATCGCAGGCGTTGATGACCTCCGTCACATCTTCCCGGCTCATAAGGGTGCGCAGGATGTCAAACTGTTCCTGTTTGTCCGGGGCAATGAGAAAGCGGAAGGGGCTGGGCAAGATGGGTAAGTCCTCCAGCTTCCACTTGGCATAGCGTTCGTCATAGGTCCCCGCGTCTGCCAGACCGGCCAGATGGCCGTAGCACCAGGAAACCAGGTACTTCTTGCCCTCGCAGTATCCGTCTTTGCGCTGGGAAGCCCCCAGCACCCTCGCCAAATCCTGGGCAACGGAGGGCTTTTCGGCAATTACCAATTTCATACTGTCACCGCCTTTTTCTGAAATTCCCGGTAGCAGGGATGGACGCAGCCAGTACCATAACTCTCGCGATACCGCCCGCAGCCGTAACAGAGATGCCCCGGAGCTAACCGGGGTACATTACCCGCCTGCCGGGGTCTGGGAATCTGGGTCATCATGCGCTCATATTTACTGGTCGTGAGATAGCTCAATGCTGTTCCTCCTGTTCTTCTTCCGTGTCGTAGTCCAGATCATCGTCCTCGTCGATGCCATAATCATAATCGTCCAGGTCGGTATCGCCCTTGGTCTGCTGGTCGGGCATCTTGTTCTTAAAGAAATGCCATGCCACAGCGCCGCCCATGCCCAGAATCAGAAGCACCAGCAAAAGCCCTGCCGGATTGGATTTCTTTTCCGGTTCCTTGACCGGCTCCGTGGGGGCAGTGGTGGGGGCTTCCGTGGTTTCCGGTTCTTTGCCCACACACTCCGTCATGTTCTTGGCGCAGATGGGGCAGGTGGTGTTTACATGACCGGCATAACACCGGTCAATACAGCCGCAGACCTCCACCGTATTTCCATCGTCCAGCAGGGCGCTCAGGTCAGCGTTATCCACCTTGTTCAGAAAATAGGCGGAGAACTGCTCCAAGTTCTCATTCACAGGGGCATCGTAGTCGATGATGATGTAGAACACCTCGCCGCTGCGGGTTTCAATGGTCAGAAACTGCTTGTTGGTATCCTTGTGGTATTGCAGACTGCTGGCAATGGCGTTGCCCTGTTCAAAGGGTTCCGAAATGGAGGGGATGGTCGGTGGGGTCGTTGGAGCGGTGGCTGCTGGAGCCGTTGCCTCTGTGGGCTTTGTTGCCGCTGTGGTCGGCTTTGTGGATGGAGCCGTCGTAGGAGGCGGCTCGGTAGGGTCAGAGGTGTAGATAATTACATTGTCCGCAGGCGGCTTGGCCTCTGCGGCGGCAGGCAGGGCCAGAGCGGATATGCTCAGCATCAGGACAAGAAGAAGTGCAAAAATACGATGCTTAGATTTCAACGGAAAGTGCCTCCTTCTTGTCAGCGGTGGGCAGCTGCAATTTTTCCAGCAGAGCCGAGAGCTGTTCCGGGGTCATGCCGCATTCCCGGACCATGCTGACAATATCCAGGTTTTCCAGCTCCTGAATCTGCTGCTTCAGCTCGCCATTCCGAGCTTGCAGTCTGGCAATCCGTTCCGTATTCTTTTCCAGCTCGGCACGGAGCTTTGCGATTTTCGGATTCATAGTTCCTCCTTATCTCGGCAGACGGCCAAAGGCATAGAAATGGCGCTGCCAGTATTGGGTGTTGATAATGGTGTACGAAATGGGGGTTCCGCAGTGGATCATCCGATTGTTGCCCACATAAATGCCCACATGAGACACGCCTGGGGTATCGTAGGTCCCTTGGAAGAAAATAAGGTCCCCAGGGCGAGCGTTGCTGCGGGAGATGGGGGTGCAGACATTGAACAGCCCTTGGGCAGATGTTCTGCCCAGGCTCCAACCGGAATGATTTACCACCCAGCAGACAAAACCGGAGCAGTCAAAGGACGTGCTGGGACTGCTGCCGCCCCAGACATAGGGGTAACCCAGATACTTTTCCGCTTCCTTTATCATGGCGGCAAAACGGGTGTCATCCAGGGCTTCCGCCGGAATGTCGTAGTCCTCGTACCCCTTTTTTAGCCGGTCTACAGCGTCGGAATCCGGGAATAAGTCCGGGCGGTTGCCCAAAGTTGCCATATACAGGGCGTAGCGGCTCAGCGTTTTCTCGTTCATGATATAGACCGGCACATGACTGAGATCGAAGTTTTCCAGGCGCACATTGCAGACGGTGTAGGGGTAACTTTCCAGAGCGCCGCTGCCATCGTCCCGATAGCGGATCTCCGTCTCCACATCCACAGTGAGAATGTACTGCTTTTCAAAGAGAGTGTTCAGCGTTGGCATGACCTGGCTCAATGTCCAGCTCTCCGGATACATGGCGGAAAGAATGGAGATCAACACATAGGGGTCATGGCTGATTTCGTCCAGGTCAAAATGGTATTCGTCGTAATCATGCTCCCGTTCAAAGCGGTCCAGTTTCAGCTGGAGGGCTGCTTCCATCTGGCTGTAAGCTTCCTCCGCACCCAGCATGGCATCATCCTGGGAGGCATAGCTGCCGGAGGCCAGACCGGCACCCAAATCCTCGATCATCATGGAACAGGAGGACACCACGTTCAGGAGAAAGGAAGTAACCAGGGCGATTGCCAGGATTGACAGAAATCCCTTTCGGTGCCGTACCACATAGGAAGCGGCCTTCTTTCCTTCGGAGGCGGCTTTAGACACTGCCTTTGCTGTACCGGTGGTGGTATAGCCTGCCGCAGAACGCCCGGACTTGGAAGCCATATACTGACGTTTGATTTGCTGCTTCTGCCGCCATCTGGAAATGGGATTGCTGGTGGGATTCTTCGCTTCCGCCTTGGCCTGCAGGGCACGGAGGTTGGCGGCTCGCAGCCGACGCTCTGCTTTATCTGCTGCACGGTAGGGCTTTAACGCCGCATGATGATGGACATCCTGGAGGACGGAAGCCGAATGCTCTACAGTGGAGGTAAGAGCATCTGCGGCCTCCACGCCCACATTGTCTTCCTCGGATTCCTGCAGCTGCCTGTGAATTTGGGCTTGTGCCAGCTTGGCGGGAGCTTTGGCAATGCGGAGTTCGGAGGGCGGCTTTTTCTGGGTTTCCTCGAAATTCAGGCGAACCTTGATTTTTCCGTTGCTGTTATCGACCACCAGTTCCGGCCTTTTGCGGGTCGGGATTTTCGACTGCGCCTTGTCGGCTTTTTCGGCGGCCTTTTCCGCACGGCGTACCTTTTTCCCAATTTCCGGGTCGTTGCGCTCTGCATCGGTGAATTGCAGCCGGGATTCACGCACAAAAATCACCTGGCCTTATCATGCATCCTCCTTTTTGTCGGCTGGGCGGGTGGTCATCAGCCGGATTCTTGGTGACAACACAGCCCACCCGAGCGCCGCAGGCGGAAAACC
>JABLTL010126544.1_pt1 | contig 14546 bp, 6 predicted proteins | sample 7160151 | NCBI WGS metagenome assembly JABLTL01 (sample SAMN14651223, study PRJNA627086) | human gut metagenome | isolation source: feces | host: Homo sapiens
ATGTCGGCAGTGTGGACGGACAGCTGGTGTACGATCTTTATAGCGGTACCGGCACGATCGCTCAGATCCTGGCGCCGGTCGCAAAGAAGGTGATCGGTGTGGAGATCGTAGAGGAAGCCGTGGAGGCGGCGAAGATTAACGCGGCGGAGAACGGTCTTACGAACTGTGAGTTCATTGCAGGAGACGTCCTGAAAGTGCTGGATACGATTACAGAACGTCCGGACACCATTATTCTGGACCCGCCCCGCGACGGCATCCACCCGAAAGCAATTCGTCAGATGGTAGGTTATGGTGTGGAGCGCATGGTCTATATCAGCTGCAAGCCCACCTCGCTGGCCAGAGATCTGCCCGCATTTCTTATGGCTGGATACTGTGTGGAACGTGTAAAGTGCGTGGACATGTTCCCCTTCACCAGCGGGGTAGAGACCGTATGTCTTTTGCGTCGGGAACAGAATCACTGATTGTTCAGCATTGAAAGGCGCGTATATTCATGCTATATTAGAAGGCAGAGCGGAAGGCGCTTTTTAAAGAAAGTAACGGCAGAAGATAAGTCACAGGAGTATAAGATGGCAGAAGAATTACGTACGGTAATGCCTTTGATTGGAAGTTCCTTTGAACCGGGGCAGGCAAAAAATACCGTGAAAAATATAAAAGACAGGGAGTTGGCGGATATTGCACAGGCAGAGCTTTTCTATTTCTCCGGACAGGCGGAGGCATGCTCGCAGGCAGTGGAAGCCTATCTGGAGAGCAGAGATGATTCTCTTCGACTTTCTGCGTGTCTGCTGTATACTTTTTCGAATCTGACGTTGGGAAATATAGCAGCCGCGCAGAGAGGGCGGGAAGGCATCGAGCAGATGATGAAGAAAACATCAGTGGAAGAGATTCCGGATGAGTTTCGGGCTTTCAGTGTTTTTTCGGCGTATCTGAACTCCGTGCTACTTCATATCCAGCCGAAAGGGCTGCCGCCGATGGAAGAGTACAGCCGGTATCTTTCGCCGGGACTGCGTCTCTATGCGGTCTATGTGCTGGCGCATCGCGTATATCTGAACGGAGATTACGAGCGGGCGCTGGGGATGGCGCAGTCGGCGCTGATATTTTCGCCCGATTCTTATCCGATCGCGATGATTTATCTGTATTGTATTGTGTCTATGTGCCAGATTAATCTGAAGCAGACGGAGGCATCGAAGGAGAGCTTCATGACCGCCTGGAAGATGGCGAAGGCGGACGGCTTCCTGGAACCATTCATTGAGCATCACGGACTCTTTCAGGGAGTGCTGGAGTCCTGCATCCGTAAGAGTGAGCCGCAGCTCTATAAGGATCTGATGAACGGTGTGATTGCCTTCAGCCGCGGCTGGATGAAGATTCATAATCCTGTGACGCAGAAAAAGGTAACAGCTTTGCTCTCGCCGATGGAATTCTCGGTCGCTATGTTGGCCTGCCGGGACTGGACGAACCAGGAGATCGCGGATCACCTGGGCCTGTCGGCGAATACGGTGAAGCATTATGTATCGGCAATTCTGGAGAAGTTACATGTGGATAAGCGGGATAAATTAAAAGAATATGTGAATCAGTGAAGTGAGAAGTAAATGGCACTTTTTGACCTGCGAACGGACGTTTTTTTCTTTTTAATCGCGCGGTATAATAAAATACAATGGTAACTATTCAGAGCCACAGCGAGATGTAGCATAAGCGAAATCGAGCTGGGGCTCTGAATAGTTACATATAATGATTTAAAACTATGCGGAATCGAGTCGAGGAGGATGAATCGTTACAAGGCGGTTACCGTTTGCCAGAAAGCAATAACACAAAGGGGGTAGGGACAATGGTCAGCTGGAGGATGGCAGAAGAATGGCCGGACGCTTCTTATGCATGTGTGAACCTGCGGGAGACCTACGCGCCGGATGAGATCCGCCATGCTGTCTGTGTACGCAGCGATATCGGAGAGACACTGCGGCAGCTGAAGACGCTGTAAATATTAGGAAAAGTATCAGAAAAAGAAAAAGCCTTTGCGACCGGTCAGAGATCCTGGACTCCGGTGCAGAGGCTTTTTTGTGTCTTTTTGTATGCGTTCGTCTATCCTTTACGATAGATGGGTTTGGGAGCTTTGTCATAGGAAGAGTATCAGTAGGGAAGCGTATTGCTGTTGTCCGGACGGCGAAATGTGTGTTGCATTCACTTCCGGGGTAAGATATACTATAGAAGTCCGGATGGGCTGCCTGCATAGATACACCGGCATCGGAGAAAACAGAGTGATGAAGAGAAAGATTTTCAACATTATTCAGATCGGCGACAAGAGCAATCGCGTCAGCCGTGCATTTGATATATTCATTACCATAACGATATTCGTGAATATTCTGGTTACATTTCTGCAGACTTTTGAGGAGTTTTCGCGCTTTTCTCGGCTCTTTCACTGGGTTGAGGGAATTACGCTCGCAATCTTCTGTGTGGAGTATGCACTTCGGATCTGGACGGCGGATTATCTCTATCCGAACCGGAGCGAATGGAAGTCGCGGTTCCATTTTTTGTTTTCTTTTGACGGAATCGTGGATCTTCTTACAATTATCCCAGCGTTCTTCCTGTCAGGCTTTGTGATCTTTCGTATGTTGCGGGTGGCACGAATCTTTCATCTGTTCCGCCTGAACGCAAAGTATGATTCATTCAATGTAATCACAACCGTACTGTATGAGAAGCGCAATCAGATCATATCCTCGGTATTTATCGTGATGATTCTGATGTTCGCCAGCAGTATGTGCATGTACAGTGTAGAGCATGAAGCGCAGCCAGCGGTCTTTCGAAATGCGTTCAGCGGGATCTGGTGGAGCATGTCCACACTGCTTACCGTAGGTTACGGCGATATTTACCCGGTGACAACGCTGGGGCGCTTTATGGCGATTGTGATCGCATATCTGGGCGTCGGCGTTGTAGCGATCCCTACCGGTATTATTAGTGCCGGTTTCGTGGAGCAGTACCAGCGGAAGAGCGGAATCTCCCGCATGAAGAACGCAGACATCCGGGAGATCGCAGAGATTTTTATAGATAAGCACGACGCAGGCAAGACGATCGAAGAACTGGAATCAGCCGACCAGATCACGGTATTCCTGATCCTGCGGGACGACCTCTCAATCCTTCCGCAGAAGGATACAAGAGTAAAACGGAATGATATTATCATTATCCGCGAGTTAGAAGATAAGTAGAAAAGTATTGATTTTTTGGGGAGGAGAGAAACATGGCGAATGCGATTGTAACATTAAAAAAAGGCGAGGGACGCTATCTGAAGGCGGGCGGCCCCTGGATCTATGATAACGAAGTGGCAAGTGTGATGGGAAGTGTGGAGGATGGAGATATCGTCCTGGTACACGACTTTGACGGATACCCGCTGGGACGCGGTTTCATCAACCGGAAGTCGAAGTTGAGAGTCCGCATGATGACGCGCGATAAGGATACAGAGGTGGATGAAGCCTTTATCCGCATGCGGGTGAAGAATGCCTGGGAGTATCGGAAGCACGTTGTAGATACCAACAGCTGCCGTCTGATCTTCGGCGAGGCGGACTTCCTGCCGGGTTTTGTCGCGGACAAGTTCTCAGATGTGATTGTGGTACAGTCTCTGGCCTGCGGCATTGATCGCTTTAAGATGATGATTATTCAGGCGCTGAAGGACTGCCTGGAGGAGGATGGCATCCACATTCGCGGCGTGTACGAGCGCAGTGACGCGAAAGAGCGCGAGAAAGAGGGATTGGAGCGTGTCAGCGGATTTATCGGCGAGCCCTTCGACACGAAGGTTGAGATCGTGGAGAATGGCGTTCACTATATGGTGGATGTGAAGGACGGACAGAAGACAGGATTCTTCCTGGATCAGAAGTATAACCGCAAATCCATCTGGAAGCTCTGCCCCGGCGCGCGTGTGCTGGACTGCTTCACGCATACAGGATCGTTCGCTCTGAATGCCGGTATGGCAGGCGCGGCAAGCGTTATCGGTGTGGATGCTTCAGAGCTCGGTGTGGCGCAGGCGCGGGAGAATGCGGCGTTAAATCATCTGGAGGATCGGGTTACATTCCAATGCGCGGATGTCTTCGAACTGCTGCCGGAGCTGGAAGCGAAGGGAGAGAAGTTTGACGTCGTTATCCTGGATCCTCCTGCTTTTACCAAGTCGAGAAGTTCGATTAAGAATGCGGTGAAAGGCTACCGGGAGATTAATCTGCGTGCGATGAAGCTGATTAAGGACGGCGGTTTCCTGGCGACCTGTTCATGCTCACATTTCATGGATTATGAGTTATTCACGAAGACGATCGGTCAGGCGGCCCGCAATGTGCATAAGCGTCTCCGTCAGGTGGAATACCGTACACAGGCACCGGATCATCCTATCCTCTGGTCAGCGGATGATTCATACTATCTGAAGTTTTATATTTTCCAGGTAGTGGATGAGAAATAGACGTTTAGATTTTCCAGACAAGTATGGGAAATTTCTGCACAGGGGAGGATAGCAGGAATGAAAGAGAAGAAAAACGAGAGGTGCCTGCGCAGATGCCTTCTGCTGGGGCTGGCGATTCTGCTGGTCGGCTGCGGCGTCAGTACGGAGGGCACTTCGGTGCTTCAGATGCCGGCGGAATCGGGAAGCCGCACTGCATCCGGAGAGAATACAGAGTCTGAGGCAGCCGATGCAGATACGAAAATGGAAAGAAATCCGGTGGAGACGACGGTGATCCTTACGCATACGATGCCGGAGAGCAGCGAGCTGCACCGGGCAGCGCTGTATTTTAAGGATACGCTGGAGGATATTTCCGGCGGCAGCATGACGGTGGATATTTATGCGGATGATTCGCTGGGAAATATCGAAGATGTGAACTATTTTATGAATGATACGATCGATATGCGCTTCGGCACTGGGCCGGTACAGGCGATTCCCAGGATTGCGTATTTCCCTCTGATTCAGGACATATCGATTGAATGTATGTGGGAGGCGATGCAGCCGGGGACGCCGATCTGGGAGCTGACCAGCCAACAGGCGGAAGATGCGGGGGCTCTTTTTCTCGGCGTATTCCCGGCGACGCCGAGGCTGCTGACGAGCAACCAGCCGATCACTTCCGTTGATGATATGAAGGAGCTAAAGCTGCGTACCTTCAGCAACACGATTGAGGCGCAGATCTGGCAGGCCTTTGGTGTGGAGACAACAGCGCTTCCGATCCGTCAGGTCTCTCTTGCTCTGAAGGAAGGCGTCGTGGATGCGGAGGAGAATCCGATCAGTGTGATCGAGGCGTACCGTTTCTATGAGAATCAGAAATATGTGATCCGGACGGATCACCGCTATTACATGGATGCTGTGTGGATGAGCCAGAACTTCTTCCGAAGTCTGCCGGAGGAGCAGCAGAACTGGATTCTGGAAGCAGTGAATCAGATGCTGGATCAGTATGATGTGGATCACAGTATCGAGTATGAGCAGCAGGTGCAGACTGAACTGGAAGAGAAAGGCGTGGAGTTCCTGGATTTCCCGGATAGCGAGAAGCAGAAGATGCGGGAACTTGTCGGGCCAGTGATTGAGGAATACTTCGGAAAGGAAGCGATGGATCAGCTCTGGGATGCGTTTGTCGAGTCAGTAGATCATGTCTATTAGATGAAATAAGAATAAAAGGAAAAGTCCCTGAAGGATATCGGCGGTATATGCGCGAAATATCCTTCCAGGGACTTTTTTCATCGGTTTTATCGGTTGCTGCGGCTATTTATGCAGATACGTATCCCGGTACTGACCGGGCGTGAGCTGCATGATCTTCTTGAACGAGCGGATAAAGCTGTTCGGCGAGTTAAATCCTGCCTTGAAGCCAATCTCCGATACGGTCAGGTTGGTGCTGGTCAGGAGTTGGCAGGCATGCTGAATTCGACAGGAGCGCAAATAATCGGCGAAGCCCTGTCCCAGTTCCTGAGAGAACAGTGTGGACAGATAAGGGCTGCTGATTCCGACATACTGAGCGGTGGAATCCAGAGAAAGGTTGCTGTCGGCTAGGTTCTGCTGGATATATTCGCGTGCGGTCTGTACATACTGGTAGCCGCTTTGACGGTTTTGTGTGTCGATGCTGAGAAGAAGCTTCTTCAGATAGGCGAAAATCTCATTCTTCTCAGGGACGCTTAAAGGGCGTTCCTCGAATCCGGGCAGGAAAAAGGCCGGCGGCTCACTGATAGTCTGACGGTTCTTCAGAATCTGCTCGGTCATCGTGTTATAGAGTGTGTGCAGCAGCGATTCCGGAGAAGGCAGCTCTTTTAGTGACTGCAGAAAGGTTTCAACCTGTTGAGTGAAGGCTTCCTGCTTCTGATTGCGGGAATTCTCCAGGATCTGCTGCAGCTGCACCTGATAGTAAGCATCGTTGACAGATTCTTCAGTTGCCGCCGGTTTCTTCGCCTCGGCACGGTAATAGATCTGATAGCTTAAGTCCTTGCAGGCTTCTTCCCAGGCGAGATTCAGCTCTTTCAGGCTGGAATACCGGTGACATTCTCCGATGCCGGGGTAATAAGTGCGGTTCCCGATCATATGAAGAATTTTTTTGCGGCATTCACGCACCAGGATGGTGATATGTGCGCTGGAAATTTCCTCCGTAAAACAGAGCACACCGGCGATCATATCGTTCGGCATTACGAAGAAGCGGTAGGAGCGGCAATTATTCTGCCAGAAATCCTCCGCAAGTGTGCGCAGCTGGATGCGGTCGATCAGGACGTCCGCATCCTCCGGCACAGGGTCGGAGCCATAATCCGGTTTCAGACTGAGAATCGTGTAATGACTGTCCACCGGAAAGTTCTCCAGGAAAGCGCTCCATGTGGGCGCGTTCAGACGATTCTCCGGTACGCCGTGAAGCAGAATCTGCGACAGCAGTCGGGTCTGAACCTCCGGCTGAATGCGGGAGAGCATCTGTGCCATTTCTTTTTCGTTGCGGGCTGTATTGGTATAGATCCGTGTGATCGTCTCCAGCTCGTTGCCTTTTTGAGCTTTTTGGCTGCCGGAAGCGGGCACAGACTGGCTGTTCGCCTGCATAGTGGCTGCCAGGTGCTCGATCGGCCGGCAGATCCTTTGCATGAAGTATCCGGCCAACAGGAAGAAGACTCCAAGGATTACGATCAGCATCGGGATCAGGTAGGGCATTCCGGAGAAAAAGACGGAACCAAGGATCGTGGAATTCATAAAGGATACCAGCCGGCAGTCGGTCGTCTCAGAGATCTGAAGGCAGATATCCGTATTCTTCTGGTGCGCGCTCTTGTAGAACGAACAGGAAGAATACGTAGCGATCAGTGATCCGGCCAGCAGCGCTTTTTCTTCCGGGTAATTGTAATAGGAAGAAAAGAGTGCGTTTCCCTGGGAATCGTAGAAATAAATCGGAGAGGAGCCGCCCAGAACTGCGGATAACGACTGATACAGGGCATCGGAATCAATCGTCAGCAGCAAAGTGCTGATATGCTTGGCAGTCGGGTAGTTCTGCATCAGATATAGCTTTCCGTCGCGGCAGATTAGGTCAGCGCTCTCATGGCTGTCCACGTCTTTCCCCATGGACTGTGAGATGTCAGAGACCCAGGCATGCTTTGAATCCTCCAGGGAAAGGAATGTTCCGTCTGGACAGAGCACGGATTGGTTGCTGTATATAATCAGCTGAATGTCCTGAATCAGAGAATTTGATGTAATCAGCTGTGTCATTGCGGCTGTCGTCTGATACAGGCGACTGAAGTCTTTGCGGTCGGGTGCGGTGATCATACTGGTTACATCTGTGTTGTGCAGTAATGTATTCATCTGTGCCTGCATCTGCACCAGCTGTGTCCCCAGCAGGTTATCCACGGCGGTCAGGCGGGAGGCTGTCTGTGACTGCGCGTGTCTGGTGTAACTTGTCTTTGTCTGCATATACAAGAAAATATACGTCACTGCGCACAGCAGCAACGAGGCAAGGGCAAATAGTAAGGTAATGCGGAAGGTAAGGCTTCTCGCGGAAAAGGAATGTTGTTTTTCCTTTATATTCATAGACTAATCTCCTGAAAAGAAAAAAATAGATGCTTCTTTATCCTATTATAATAAAAATTAACAAAAAAACAACTATATAAGCAATGAAAAAAATATACATTATTTAAACTTATGAACAATTATTAAAAAACGGTACAAAATGAAAAGAAAAAGAGATCATCGGATGATTTGGAGATTTTTTCCCGGAGGTTTTTCTGGTAGGATAAAGCCACGGTAACTATTTCAGAGCCAGGCTCGTACATTTATTGCCAATCCGCACGGCTCTGAAGTAGTACATGATGAGAGGAGGAAAAAACATGGGTAAAAATCGACTTCTTCAGAAGCGGATCATGGCCTGCGTAATGGCAGCGACCATGGTGGTGCCGTCGAACGTAATGGCGTCACCCTATCAGGCGGATGAAGAGAATCCGACCGCATGGGAAGCAACAGCTGACGATGCGGAGGCAGTCCCGGAAGCCGAAGAGGCAGCAGCCGAAGAGGCTCCTGTCGAGGATGTGGTTTCTGAGGAGACAGTGGACGCAGAGGCTGTGGAGGTACAGGCAGCAGACGAGGAGAACGCGTTGTCGATCGCGAATGTGGTAAGCATTCAAGCGACGACGAAGCCGAACTTCTACGGTCAGAGACTGTATCAGATCACGATCCAGTTCAGTCAGAACACGGACATGACCGATGCGGACAAGGCAGAAAGCTACGGCGTATGGGACCGCAGCTACACGGACGGCTCTTTTGAAGAGGGCAGCGCAAACATTACGGACATCATGGTGGATGACCACACAGTTACGCTTACGTTCTCCCAGGAGCCCGCGAACAATAAGCCTTTCGGCATGCTGTGCACGACGTCCTGGAACTATGCGAAGAAAGACGGCAGTGACAAGTACAACACCGTAATCACACAGGCGGAGAACAAAGCGGCGGCAGCCGGTGAGTTCGCTTCCTATGCCTACGGCGGATACCAGACGAGAGATAATCTGGATCTGGTGGTATTCATCGGTGGTAAGGGCGCTCTGAATGAGGAGACTGGAAGACCGGAGGGCGGCATCGCTCTGACCGACGGCTTCGGCAACCGCGTAGGCGGAACCGCATGGGAAGATACCTATAATATTGACCTGGACGAGTTCACGCTAGATTACTTCGATCTGGCTGTAAATCCGGACAAGTACTCCGAATTCGATGGTAAGATTCCGGTATACTACTATGTACCGGACAGCTATGAGGATTACTACAAGGATTCCGAAGAGGGAATCACACTGGTATTCTACAATACCGGACTTGGTACTTCTTATTATGAGAAGACAGATGCGGACGGTAATGTGGTAGCCGCCAATATGGGTACCAACGTAACCTATGACAACTGCGTATCCGCATGGAAGAAGCTGGCGGAAGACGGCGATATTTCCAACGATGTCATCATCGGTTCTGCGGATGTATACTCCTCCAAGAACCCGGATGCCGGTCAGGAGCTTGGCCGTATTCTGAAGTGGTTCACGGAGAATTACAACATCAAGAACGTGGTTCTGGAGGGCAACTCCAACGGAACCAGTATCTGCAGCGAAGCGCTGAGACAGTATCCGGATATCGTGGATGCTTTCATTGTAAATAACGGCTGCATCGCTACGGCAAACCGCACCACCTTCAAGAACAATGACGAAGGCAAGGAGCAGTACAACTGGTCGGATGAGGATATCCAGGCGATCGTGGATAACGGTATCTGCTTCTGGGTTCTGAACGGTGAGCAGGACTTCATGGCAGACCCGACCTATGGCCTGCATTCCCTGGAAATGATGAAGGAACTCTACAAAGAGGCCGGTTATACGGATGAGTGGATCAAGGACAACCTGAGATCTTCCATGTACAAGGACTGGCAGTTCTCCACCTGGGGTGTGAATCATCATTCCTGCATCAAGGTAACTTCCTGGAACTATCTGACGACTCCTTATCTGGATGTATATGAGGATGGTGTAAATCTGGAAGTTGGCGCGACTTATAAGGTAGATCCCGGCAGCAATAAGTTTCATCTGGATCTGGCGAACATGGAATTCACTACTTACGGTGACAGCGTCAGCGAGTGGGCTCTGACCAGAGGTACGGAAGGCCCGGCAGCAATCGACGCGGATTCCATCAAGGAGATCAGTGTGGATCTGAGCCAGGCGGCACAGCTTCCTCTGACCGGTTACTTCACCAAGAGTATCGGCGAAGACCGCAGCGTGAAGTTCTATATCTCTGAGAACGCTTCCGTTCGTTCCTACTTTACCGTAGTTTCTGTTCCGGACGGCGTGGACACCACGAAGTTCCTGGAAGAAAGCGGATGGCTGGATCTGGCGGAAGAGCGCGGCGAATGCCTCTTCATTCTGGAGCCGGCAGACGGCAAGTGGGGCACACAGGCAGAAGAGCAGGCATATGTCGATGCTGCCATGTCCTTCCTGAAGAAGCCTGTAAATGCGAACAATGTAAATATCTTCGGTTCCACCTTCGGTGAGTTCTATCTGGCAGGCCTTGGCGGCGGCGCAGCAGCGCTGGAAGCATGGGCAGCCGCTCATCCGCTGGAAGTCATCGCTCAGGTTTACATGAACGATGAAGGTGTGGACAACGATTATCTTGACACCGTGAAGGATGTTGTATGGGACGGCGACGAAGGCGTATACACCAGCTTCAAGGATACCGTAACCGCAAACCTGACCGAGGATGAGATGATTACTAATAAGGACATCCCGATCCCGACCTGGCTGGCAGGCTACGGCAAGGACAGCGAAGCTTACTGGCTGCAGGCGAATGACTGCAAGGCAGAAGCAGCTGCGGATGATGTATATGGAAATGTTTACGCACAGAAGGATGACTCCAGGGCATGGGCGACTCTGTCCGCAGGCCCGATTTCGAAGGTTGCTGTATCCGGAGAAGTCAAGGATGTTGCGGCAAGCACCTCCGCGGTGGCTGATTTCCTGTATACTTACACCCGCTATGAGAATACGGTTGCTTACGCAAACTCCCTGGCATACCGTATGGATTACAGCGCAGCGCGTGTAGAGGCTCAGCAGAACGCAGCAGACGGTTCCGTAAAGGAAAGCCTGACCGGCGTGGATGTAATCGGCACTGGCAGCACGAAGATCGACGGCCACGGCACGATGACGGTTGGCGTGATCTCCTTCGCAGATATCAACGGTGACGGCCAGAATGATCCCCGTGAGTACTATATGTACGTTCCGGAAGGATACGAAGGCAAGAAGCTTCCTGTAGTATTCATATGGGCCGGCGGAAGCCAGACCAACAACATCTTCTTTGACGCAACCAGCTGGGGCCAGGTAGCGGATGAGAACGGCATTGTTCTTCTCTTCCCCGGCGAGAACCAGACCACCAATCCGGTAGGTGTAGGTTATGTTCAGTCGAAAGAGTTCTATGACGCGCTGATGACTGTACTGGCAGAGAAGGTAGACGGTAATGATGCTTCCATCGATTTCACCCGTATCTACTCCACCGGTCAGTCCGCAGGTTCCGGTACTACGACCGGCTTCATGGCAAGCAACCCGGAGATGTTCGCGGCAATCGCTTCCACTTCCGGTATCCCGGCAGCAGCGACTCTGCAGCAGGGTACTTACGCGATGGTTCCCGCTTACACCATCTTCGGTGAAGGCGACATCGACCACAACACTCCCTGGGATGACACGATCGGCGACAAGGTTGACAGCTGGGTAGACTACGTTCTGACTGCAAACAGTCTGGGCGAGCTTCAGCCGGAAGATAAGACTGAGTCCACAGTAGCCGGTGACTATGATCGCTTTATCACTCACTACTGGAGAAACTCTCAGGGTATCCCGCTGTTCCAGTTAGGCCGCACGCTGTATCGTCAGCATAACTGCTACCTGAGCGAGATGAGCCTGATGTGGGATTACCTGGAGCACTTCAGCTACGAAGTATCCGAGAGCGGCAAGATCACTCGTTACTACAGTGAGTCCGCATTTGCTGAGGACGATGCCGTAGTAATCAAAGATGATGCTAACGCTCCGAAGTCTCTGGACGGCGTAGCAGCTCCCTGCTACGATTACACGGATGCGAACCAGCTTCCGATGACCGGCTACTTCTCCAAGACGCTGGCAAGTGGCCGTCAGATTCAGGTTTACATTCCGGGCGAAGCTTCCTGCAGACCTTACTTCCATGTAATCGCTGTTCCGAACGATGTGGATGATGTCTACACCTTCCTGGCAGAGAACGGCTGGTTCGACCTGGCAGATGAGAGCGGCGAGTGCCTGTACATCCTGATGCCCGGCGAGGACGGCTGGAATGGCGGAGAGGAAGAACTGGCTTATGTAAGCGAGGCTCTGACCTGGCTGAACACTCCGAAGGCAGACCTTCCGGATCCGGATCACGCGAAGAATGTGAACTACTGGTCCGCATTCGGCGAATGGTACTTTGTAGGTTATGGCGAAGGCTGTGCTCCTCTGGAAGCATGGGCTGCCAAGAATCCGATCTTCGTAATCTCTCAGGTATATGTAAACGGTACCGGCGCTGGCCAGAGCTATCTGGACGCAACCGGCGATACGGTATACCCGGTAGGTACGAATGGATATGATATCACACAGGATGTCAAGACCCGTCTGGAAGCAATGGGCGAGTCCATGATTAAGAATAAGGATATCCCGGTTCCGACCTGGTTCGTTGGCTATGCAGCTGATGATTACAGCGTATCCTACTGGAAGGGTGTCAACGGCTGCGAGAGCAGAGGCGTGAACGGCGTCTTCTCTCAGGCGAAGGATTACACTCCCTGGCAGACTCAGTACGCAGGCCCGATCTCCAAGGTGGTTGTAACCTCCGGTGAGGCGGATGGCGCGGATATCTATGGTTTCAATACGTATTACACCCGTTACGACAACACTTCCGCATACGGCAATGCGCTGATGAGACGCAGTGACTATTCGGATGTCATCGTAGCAGCACACAGATCCGAGGATCTGTACGCAGAGCAGAAGGTAACCATGGCGGACGGCAAGACCGGCACCATGATCTGCGAAGTAAAGGAAGTATCCGGCGAGCTGAGAGAGTTCCTCTATTACATCCCGGATTCCGCAGTACAGAATAAGAACGGCGCGCCTCTGATCACTGTATGGGCCGGCGGCAGCCAGACTTCCATCATCTTCATGGATTCCACCTGCTGGTGGGAGACCGCAAATGCGAACGGTGTAGCCCTTGCATTTGCTGCTGAGCATTACAACACTTCCGTAGCAGTAACTCCGGCTGAGTGTGATGCGTGCTACAAGCACATGATTTCCACCATGAAGGCGTGGGATGAGGAAGGCAAGTTCGATATCGACTTTACCCGTGTATACAGCACCGGTCAGTCCATGGGCTCCATGGAAAGCCAGCAGTTTGCACAGGAGACTCCGGAGTACTACGCAGCAGTAGCTTCCACTTCCTTCTTCCAGGCATATCCGGATACTCAGTCCGGCAAGTCCATCCCGACTTACTTCCTGAATGGTGAAGGAAATGGTAAGGATGATACCGGTACCGCATACGACGATCGCTGGAACCGTACCGATGAGTGGCATCAGTACTTCCTGACCGTGAACGGCTTCGAGTATCAGAATCCGGAATATGACGCAAATGGCAACATGACGAAGCTTGGTGTACCGATCTCCGAGCCGGTGAAGACCGTATCCGGTGATTACAACCGTTTCGAGACCTACACCTGGTATGATGAGAATCAGGTACCGCTGGTACAGTACACCAACTCCCTGTATCGTCCTCACAACTGCCTGACCACCGAGATCCCGATGATGTGGGATTACCTGGAGCACTTCAGCTCGGTAGTAGCAGAGGACGGCACGGTAACCCGTTACTATAGCGCATCCGCATTTGCTGAGGATGATGCGATCGAAATTCTGAAGTCACTTCAGGATGAAGTAACTGACATTGATTACACGATCGTTAAGAACTTCTACGGTTACAAGGTAGGCGAAGTTACCGTAACCTTCGAAGAGGATGTAAATGCAGACAAGCTGGCAGCTGCCGACTTCACCCTGTATGATCGTGGTTCCGCAAATCCTTACTTCGGCGAGGTAAAAACTTCTGATGTTAAGGTTGATGGCAATGTGGTAACTCTGACCATCGATCAGGGCACCGATAAGACTGCTGACCGCAGCCGTAACACCTTCGGCGCTATGACTACCACTGGCTGGTACATGGATACTGAGGGCAACATCTTCTTCGGAAGTGAAGACGCGAATGACGAACTGGGTATCGCAATCAACCCGAACCTGACCGGCAAGAGCTGCTTCCCGAGAGAAAACCTGGATCTGATCCTTTGCGTAAATGGAACGGATATCGAAGATGGTATCAAGTCCACCGACGGCCACGGCAACCTGCAGGAGGATTCCGTATGGGATGAGATCACCGACGAGTCCGGCCTGAGCGACATCAAGCTTGAGATGGTAGATCCCGGCTGGAAGGCTGAGGGCTACACCATCGTCAATGAGATGGAGAAGACCGAGGGCAAGGTTCCGGTACATGTAATCTATCCGGAAGGCTACGATGTAAATCGTGCGGAGAAGTACCCTGTAATCTTCTACCAGGC
>JABLTL010133740.1_pt1 | contig 14521 bp, 9 predicted proteins | sample 7160151 | NCBI WGS metagenome assembly JABLTL01 (sample SAMN14651223, study PRJNA627086) | human gut metagenome | isolation source: feces | host: Homo sapiens
AATTGTTTACAAGGCTCTTTTTGTAGAAAAACAAAAACTCGTTGTACATCCACACAAGAACGTACAACGAGTTTTTAGTTATTTATATTGGGAGTTTTGACACGCCCTCACAAACAATAAAAAGCCCGACAACACGGAGTGTCTGCTCCATGTTGTCGGGCTTTATCTTTATATAATAAGATGTAGTGCTTATTCCTCTCCCCGCAGCACGGGCAGCGAGATGTGATACTTCACGGCGAGGATGCGTATGACTACGATGAGAAGGAAGGCAATGATGACGGAGATTGTCATGTCGCAACCAAGCTCTACGAGCGCCCAATAAGCAAGTCCGCCGATGATGCTCGCCATAGCGTATATCTCCTTTTGGAAGATTACGGGCACGTTGTTCAGCAGCACGTCACGTATCACACCACCTGCTGAGCCGGTGATGGTGCCCATGATGATTGCCACCCAGAAAGCATGACCGCAGTCGAGTGTCTTCTGCAAGCCTGCCACGGTGAATAGCGCAAGGCCGAGCGTGTCGAAGAAGAACCACGTGTTGTCGAGTCGCTTCAGCGATCGCGCGAAGACGATGACGAACATCTGCGCCATGAACGTACAGATGAGGTATATGGACGATGTCATCCAGAACGGCGTTACGCCGAGCATTATGTCGCGCAGCGTGCCGCCGCCGATAGCTACGGCAACGCCACAGACGAAACCGCCGAACCAGTCGAAGCGCTTGGCTGCGGCATGGCGGATGCCGGAGATGGCGAATGCGAAGGTACCGAGAAACTCGATGACATTGAGCAAGGGCTGGTAGATATCTTCTGTAGGCATCATTCTTAGTTTACAACGTTAGTGGGTGATCCTGCGAGGAACGACTTGATGTTGCATACGGCGATGTCCATCAAGCGCAGACGAGCCTCGAGCGTAGCCCAAGCCACGTGCGGCGTGATGAATGCGTTCGGCACACCGATAAGCGGGTTAGACGCCGATGGCGGTTCGCTTGAGAGCACGTCGGCACAGTAGGCGCCGAGCTTTCCCGAAGCAAGTGCGTCGGCAACATCAGCCTCGTTCACAAGCGGTCCGCGACCGGTGTTGATGAGTATCGCGCCGTCGCGCATCTTTTCGATAGAAGCGCTGTTCATCAGCTCGCGCGTTGTGTCTGTAAGCGGACAATGCAGCGACACGACATCAGAAGCGCCAAAGAGTCCGTCGAGCGTAGTCTTGCGAATCCATACGGGCAACTGGTCGGGACTCTTGCTTGTATAGGCAAGCACGTTCATGCCGAACGCCTGCGCTATCTGCGCCACCTTCATACCGATATGTCCGAGTCCGACAATGCCGAGAGTCTTGCCAGCAAGCTCGAAGAGCGGCGTGTTCCAATAGCAGAAGTCTGGGCAACGGCTCCATACGCCGTTGCGCGTCTCCTCAGCATAGTGGTCTACATGGTTAGAGACATTGAGCAAGTGGGCGAACACCATCTGTGCAACGCTGTCTGTGCTGTACGCCGGAATGTTCGTCACAACGATGCCACGCTCGCGTGCCGCCTTTGTGTCTACCACGTTGTAGCCTGTGGCAAGCACACCGATATACTTCGTGTTCTTGAGCTGGGCTATGATGTTGGCGTCGAACACCGTCTTGTTAGTAAGCGCAATCTCTGCGTCGCCAACATGCTGCAGCACTTCTTCGGGCGCTGTGCGTGGAAAAACGGTAAGTTCGCCGAGTTCTTCAATTCTATTCCAAGAGATATCGCCAGGGTTGACGCCCTGACCGTCTAATACTACAATCTTCATATTCCTGTAAAATTATTGGTTTTTATATTTATCGCCCCAACACTGGAGCATGTGCTGGTATTGGCGCTCCTCAATGGGCGTGTGTTGCGGCTGCCAAATGCGTGTGTCCTTAAGCGCGTCGGGCATATACTGTTGCGGCGCGAAGTGGTTGGGATAGTCGTGCGAATACTTGTAGCCATCGCTGTAGCCGAGGTCCTTCATCAACTTCGTCGGAGCATTGCGCAGATGGAGCGGAACGGGCTGGTTGCCAGTCTGACGCACAATCTCCAAGGCGTGATTGATGCCGAGATACGCCGAGTTGCTCTTCGGACTTGTAGCAAGATACACCACAGCCTCAGCTAAAGGTATGCGTCCTTCGGGCCAACCAATCTTCATCACCGCATCGAAGGCGGCGTTGGCAAGCAGAAGCGCATTGGGGTTGGCGAGTCCGATGTCCTCCGCCGCACTAATGACGAGGCGACGGGCTATGAACTGCGGGTCTTCCCCACCCTCTATCATGCGCGCCATCCAGTAGAGTGCGCCGTCAGGGTCGCTTCCGCGTATACTCTTTATGAACGCCGATATAATGTCGTAGTGCATCTCGCCTTCCTTATCATATGCAAGCGGGTTCTGCTGCAGGCACGCCACAACCATCTCGTCGTCTATCACAATCTGATCGCCGGGACACGACTCAACGACGAGTTGCAGGATGTTGAGCAACTTGCGGGCGTCGCCACCGCTATAGCGCAGCAAGGCGTCGGTCTGCTTCAGCTGGACATTGAGTTTCGAAAGTTCAACGTCGGTTGTAACAGCACGGTTGAGCAGTTGCAGCAGGTCTTCCTTCTCCAAAGGTTTCAGAACATACAGCTGACAGCGCGAGAGCAACGGGCGTATCACCTCGAACGACGGGTTCTCTGTGGTGGCACCTATGAGCGTGACGATGCCCCGCTCCACAGCGCCGAGCAGCGAATCCTGCTGCGACTTGCTAAAGCGGTGAATCTCGTCGATGAAGAGAATAGGCGAAGCCGAATTAAAGAAGCGTCCGCTCTTGGCACGCTCTATCACATCGCGCACATCCTTAACGCCACTCGTCACGGCGCTGAGCGTGTAGAACGGTGTCTCAAGACGATGCGAAATAATCTGTGCGAGAGTAGTTTTGCCCACTCCGGGCGGTCCCCACAATATAAAGGAGGACACGCGTCCGCTCTCAATCATCTTGCGCAGGACGGCATCCTTGCCCACTAAATGCTGTTGTCCGACATAATCGTCGAACGAGCGCGGGCGCATTCTTTCAGCTAATGGTTCACTCATAAGTACAAAATTAGTTATTATATGCGAAATAGCAAAGATTTGCCGCCCATTTATTCACTTCGTTTCAACGAATTAACAAAGAAACGCCCTCAACATATTAACAAAAAAAATGCCCATTAGTCAGACATCGAAGTCTGATTAATGGGCATTGATAATTATAGAATATATGATTTTAATCCTCAGCAAGCTTCAGCTGCTCTGCAACCTCGTCGCAGATGCGCTTTGCAAACTCTTCCTTAGTCATGGTAGCCTGCTCGCCACCACCCTGCTTACGCATAGAAACGAGACCCTCTGCAGCCTCCTTCTCGCCAACTACAACCATGTACGGAACACGCTTGAGCTCGTTGTCGCGAATCTTGCGGCCGATCTTCTCGTTGCGGTCGTCGATGAGTGCGCGTACGCCAGCCTTGTCGAAGAATGTCTTCACCTCGCGAGCGTAGTCGTTGTACTTCTCCGAAATCGGGAGGATAGCCACCTGATCAGGGATGAGCCACAATGGGAAGTGACCTGCGGTGTGCTCGATGAGTACGGCTGTGAAGCGTTCGAGCGAACCGAACGGAGCGCGGTGAATCATAACCGGTGTCTGCTTAGAGTTGTCCTCTGCAGTATACTCGAGCTTGAAGCGCTGCGGCAAGTTGTAGTCAACCTGGATTGTACCAAGCTGCCAACGTCTGCCGATAGCATCCTTCACCATGAAGTCGAGCTTCGGACCGTAGAACGCAGCCTCGCCTACTTCCTCGCGAGTCTCAAGACCCTTCTCGCGGCAAGCCTCGCGGATAGCGTTCTCGCTCTCTGCCCAAATCTCCTCGCTACCGATGTACTTCTCAGTATCCTTCGGGTCGTGAAGTGAAATCTGTGCCTCGTAGTTCTCGAAACCGAAGATGCGGAACACCTTAAGGATGATGTCGATGATGTTCTCGAACTCCTGCTTTACCTGCTCTGGGCGCACGAAGATGTGAGCGTCGTCCTGAGTGAAGGTACGAACACGTGTCAAGCCGTGAAGCTCGCCACTCTTCTCGTAGCGGAACACAGTACCGAACTCTGCGATGCGCAACGGCAGATCCTTGTACGAACGCGGCTTGCGTGCGAACACCTCGCAGTGGTGCGGACAGTTCATCGGCTTGAGCATATACTCCTCGTCCTCCTCCGGTGTGTGGATAGGCTGGAAAGCGTCCTTGCCGTAGTGAGCGTAGTGACCCGATGTTACGTAAAGGCTCTTTCCGCCGATACCCGGAGTGATAACCTCCTCGTAGTTGTACGGCTTAAGCATCTTGCGGAGCATCTCCTGCAAGCGCAGACGCAACTGTGTACCCTTAGCAAGCCAGATAGGCAGACCCTTACCTACACGGTCAGAGAACATGAAGAGTTCCATCTCCTTACCAATCTTGCGATGGTCGCGCTTCTTAGCCTCCTCAAGCATGAGGAGATACTCGTCGAGCATCGACTTCTTCGGGAACGAGATACCGTAGATACGTGTCATCTGGTCGCGCTTTGCATCGCCACGCCAGAACGCACCTGCTACGCTTGTAATCTTCACAGCCTTGATAGCACCTGTGTTCATCAAGTGCGGACCACGGCAAAGGTCGGTGAAGTTGCCCTGTGTGTATGTAGAAATTGTGCCATCCTCGAGGTCTTCCTCGATATGCTCGCACTTGTACTCCTGACCATCAGCCTTGAACTCTGCGAGAGCCTCAGCCTTTGACACTTCGCGACGAACGACAGCTTCGTTCTTCTTAGCGAGTTCCTTCATCTTAGCCTCAATCTTGGGGAAGTCGTTCTCACTGATAACATCGCCCTGCTTCGGCATAACGTCGTAGAAGAAGCCGTTCTCCACAGCCGGACCAAAGCCGAACTGAATGCCAGGATAGAGTTCCTTCAGCGCCTCAGCCAAGAGGTGGGCAGAAGTATGCCAGAAAGTGTGTTTGCCTTCCTCGTCCTCAAACTTGTAAAGAGCGATAGTTGCATCCTCGTTGATAGGACGGTTGAGTTCAACGGTTTCGCCATTGACACCGCAAGATACAACGTTGCGAGCGAGAGCCGGCGAAATACTCTCGGCGATTTGTAACCCCGTCACGCCCTGTTCATACTCACGAACAGAACCATCAGGAAAAGTGATTTTAACCATAACAAATTAGTTTTATTTAATCAAATTGTTTACAAAGGTATACTTTTATTTTTACATAGAACTATTTTTCCGAAAAAATATAAACTTTTTTATTTGTAATGAAATATCCTGCTATTTACTTACTTATAACACATCTTTTTATTATGCCCAGTTTGTTTGCCATTCACAGAAATAATAATTAATTTTGCATATTAATCTCCAATACATAGAGACAACAAATCTCACAAATACTGACAACAGAACTCACAAGTATAAACAATTAATCAAATACATATATATTATAACAATGGCAAAGATAAAGATCGAGACACCGAAGGGCGACATCATCGTGCGCCTCTACGACGACACCCAGAAACATCGTGACAATATGCTGAAGCTCGTTGAAGAAGGCTTCTACAACGGAACGCTGTTCCATCGCGTCATCAAGGACTTCATGGTGCAGGGTGGCGACCCCGACAGCAAGAATGCACCGAAGGGAAAGCAGCTTGGTGCAGGCGGCCCCGACTACACTATTGAGGCAGAGTTCACACCTACACACTTCCACAAGCGCGGAGCTCTTGCTGCAGCACGCTTAGGCGACGAGGTGAACCCAAACAAGGAGTCGAGCGGCAGCCAGTTCTACATCGTGCTCGGCGAGAAGTACAACCAGGGACAGCTCAAGCAGATGGAGAAGCAGATGAAGCAGAACCAGGAGACCATCACATTCAACGACCTTGTGACCTACTACAAGAAGGAGATTATGGAGATGCGCAAGAACCGCGACCGCGCCGGACTGCAGGAGATGCAGGAGCGCCTTATGAAAGAGGCGAAGGAGATATGCAAGCAGAATCCCGTTGGCTTCAGCGCAGAGCAGATGGAGGCTTACACGACTGTTGGCGGCACTCCGTTCCTCGATGGCGAGTACACCGTGTTCGGAGAGGTAGAGAAAGGACTGGACGTTGTAGACGCTATACAGAACGTCGACACCGACCGCGCCGACCGTCCTACTGAGGACATCGCCATGACTATCACACGTATTGACTAACAATCCATTATGACACCGACAGAAGAGAAAGCACTTACCGTATACAAAGCAAGTGCGGGTAGCGGAAAGACGTTCACGCTATCCGTAGAATACATAAAACTGCTCATCAAAAACCCGATGAGTTTCCGTTCGACACTCGCTGTTACGTTTACGAACAAAGCCACTGAGGAGATGAAGACACGTATCCTCAGCCAGCTTTATGGTATATGGAAGCAGCTCCCGAAGTCGAAGGATTATATAGAAAAGATAAAGAGCGAACTTGGTGTGACCGAACAGTTTATGTCCGATCGCGCCAAGATCGCTCTTTTTAATATTGTACACAACTACAGCTACTTCCGCATCGAGACCATCGACTCGTTCTTCCAAAGCGTGCTGCGCAATCTTGCACGCGAGCTCGACCTCACGGCCAACCTGCGCATCGAGCTTAACGACCGACAGATCGAGAGCATCGCCGTAGACGAGATGATCGACGAACTGGGCGAAAAGGACGAACTGCTGAAGTGGATATTAGGATATATAAAGGAGAACATCGACGACGACAAGAACTGGAACGTCATCGGCTACATAAAGTCGTTCGGCGAGAACATCTTCCGCGAGTTCTACAAGACAAAGAGCAAGGAGCTTAACACATTGCTGCACGAGAAGGGCTTCTTCGAGCAGTACACCAAGCGCATCAGAACCATACGCGACGAAGCCGAAGAGGAACTGAAAAGCGTTGCGGCGGAGTTTTTCGAGGCTCTCGAAACAGAAGGCGTTGACATCGCCGACCTCAGCTACGGCAAGTCGGGTCCTGCCGGCTACTTCATCAAACTGCAGAACGGACAATACGACGAGAGCATCATCACGGGCAGAGTGCAGAAGGCGCTCGACGAAGGCTCAGCCGACTGCTGGACAAAGAAGAGTGCGCCGCAATCGCTGCGCCACTTCGCCGAGGAGACCATCGTGCCGTTGCTCGAAAAGGCAGAATCTACACGCAAGAGCAACTGGAAGATGTACGCATCGGCGATGCTCACGCTGAAGCATCTCAATCAGCTGCGCCTGCTCAACAGCATTGAGCGGAAGGTGCGCGAGATGAACGTCGAGGCAAACCGCTTCCTGCTCAGCGACACCCACACCCTACTCCACTCGCTCATCAAGGACACCGACTCACCGTTCATCTTCGAGAAGATAGGCTCGCATCTGGAGAACGTGATGATCGACGAGTTCCAGGACACGAGCACCGTGCAATGGCAGAACTTCAAGGTGCTGCTCGAGGAGTGCATGAGCCACAGCGAAGAGCACGGCAACCTGATTGTGGGCGACGTGAAGCAGAGCATCTACCGCTGGCGTTCGGGCGACTGGCGTATGCTGAACAACATCAAGGGCGAGTTTCCGCAGATGAGCGACATGCTCGACATACGCACGCTGACGCACAACTACCGTTCGTCGCGCCGTATCATCAACTTCAACAACGCTTTCTTCGAGCGTGCCGCCGAGATAGAGTTCGACGACCTTAAGGAGTGCTGCGGCGAGGACGACATGCAGCTTGCCGAACAGCTGAAGAGTGCGTACGCCGACGTGTGCCAGCAGGTGCCCGACAAGCGCGAGGACTCCGGATACGTACACATCGAGCTGCTTCCGCAGGACGACTACACCGACATCACGCTGAACAAGACGGTCGAGACAGTAGACCATCTGATAGAATGCGGCGCAGACCCGTCTGATATAGCCATCATCGTGCGCTCCAACAACACCATACAGCAGATTGCGGAGCACTTCGCCTGTGTACGCCCCGAACTGAAGATTGTGTCTGACGAGGCTTTCCGTCTCGACAACTCTACGGCGCTGAACATCCTCGTAGCGGCGATGCACTCGCTGACGCACCAGGACGACAAGCTGACAAGGGCGTACATCGCAAAGGCTTACCTCACGAAGGTGAAGGGCGTAGACCTCGAAGCTGCCAACCGCATGGTTTCTACCGAGGAGGGCGTAGAGGAAGCGTTGCCTGCCAGCTACCGCGACCACAGCGACGAACTGCTCGTGATGCCTATCTACGAACTTGCCGAACGTCTTTACAAGATATTCAGTCTTGAGCGCATCGTGGGCGAAGACGCCTACGTATACGCTTTCTTCGACTGCCTCACCAGTTTCCTCACCTCAAACACAGCCACACTCGACGACTTCGTTGAGGAGTGGAACGAGAACTTCGCATCGAACACCATCCAGGCACGCTCTATCGACGGCATTCGCCTTATCACCATACACAAGAGTAAGGGTCTGGAGTTCAAGCACGTCATCATTCCGTTCTGCGACTGGCGCATGGAGAAGACCAACACTATATGGTGCGAACCTACGGAGGCTCCGTTCAACGAACTGCCGCTTGTGCCGGTAGACTTCAGCGCAAAGCAGATGATGGGCACTATATACGAGCGCGACTACATCGTGGAGCATCTGCAGAACTGCGTAGACAACCTCAACCTGCTCTACGTAGCGTTCACGCGCGCCGAGCGCAGCCTCATTGTTTTCGCACGCCGCGGCAACGCATCGCTGCGTTCGTACGTGATAGAGGAAGCGATAAGCGACATGCAGCTGCCCGATTGCTCGCTCGATGGCGACCTCACCACCTCAGGGGGTGCACTTGTCTCAAGTGCACCAACCAATCTCACCACCTCACCATCTCAACATATCACCCTGACATATGGCGAGATAGACACCACCAAGGAGAAGAAAAAGGCTGAGGAGCCGAACATCTTCACGCCGCACGTAGAGAACATCCTGCTGCCGATGAAGACCTACGCCTCGAACGTAGAGTTCAAGCAGAGCAACAAGAGTCGCGACTTCATCAACGACGAGGCTGACGACGAGCAGGCCGAGCAGCAGTCGTACATCAAGACGGGTCTGCTGCTCCACTATCTGTTCTCGAACATCGAGACAGCCGACGACGTAGACAGCTGTCTGCACGACATGGAGATGGAAGGTCTGTTCGACGAGAGCGTCATCACGCCGAACAAACTGAAGAACATGCTGCACAAGCGCTTCTCTAACCCAAAGGTGAAGGAGTGGTTCGGGGGCGGCTGGACGCTCTTCAACGAGTGTTCCATCCTAAGCTACGACCCCCACACCGACAAGCTGACGGAGCACCGCCCCGACCGCGTGATGAAGCGCGGCGATGAGGTGCAGATCGTCGACTTCAAGTTCGGCAAGCCGCAACCCGAGCACACCGACCAGGTGCGGCGCTACATATCGCTCACACACGACATGGGCTACACCGACGTGAAGGGTTACCTCTGGTACGTCTATTCGGACAACATCGTTGAAGTTTAACAAAAAAAGGAAAACAACATGAACAAGACATTCTTAGAATATGTCGCAGAAGATATAATCGGCAAGTACGGCACCGACCTCTCGCGCATCGCCGTGGTGTTCCCGAACAAGCGCGCCGCTCTGTTCCTCAACGAGCATCTTGCACGTATTGCGGGTCAGCCCGTATGGAGCCCTGCCTACATCACTATCAGCGACCTCTTCCGCCAGCATACCGACCTCAAGCCAGCCGACCCTATAAAGCTGATATGCGACATACACAAGTCGTTCACGAAGTGTACGGGCATCGACGAGACTCTCGACCACTTCTACGGCTGGGGACAGCTGCTGCTTGCCGACTTCGACGACATCGACAAGAACATGGCAGACGCCAACAGCATATTCTGCAACCTTAAGGACATTCACGAGCTCGACGACATATCTTATCTCGACGACGAGCAGAAGGAGATGCTGAAGCGCTTCTTCGCCAACTTCAGCGACGACATCGAGTCGGAACTGAAGAAGCGCTTCCTCAGTCTGTGGTCGCACTTCGGCGATATCTACCACGACTATAACCGCCGCCTCACCGAGCAGGGCATAGGCTACGAGGGCGCCATATATAGAAAGGTGGCAAGCGAGGAGACGCTCCACCTAAAGTACGACAAGTATCTGTTCGTAGGCTTCAACCTCATACAGAAGGTGGAGCGTGTGCTGTTCAGCCGACTGATGAAGGAGGGCAAGGCGAAGTTCTACTGGGACTTCGACGAATACTACATGCCGACAGCCAGAGCGCAGCAGTCTGCTTCGGTTCCGAACAACACGGCGTCGTTCGCCGCTTACCTAACCGACTTCCCCAACGAGCTCGACAACACCGACCGCGACATCTACGCCAACATGCGCCGACCGAAACGCATACGCTTCATATCCTCGCCCACGGAGAACGCGCAGGCGCGCTTCGCGAGCAACTGGCTCCTGGAGAACGACCGCTACAAGGCTGGCCGCAAGACTGCCGTCGTGATGTGCGACGAGAGCATACTGCTGCCCATAATGCACAGTCTGCCGCCCGAAGCCGACAAGGTGAACATAACGAGCGGTTTTCCGCTCGCCATGACGCCCATAGCGTCGCTCGTGATGCTGCTCTTCGACCTCTACACGCTCGGCTTGCGCAAGAAGGGCACCGCCTTCAACCCACACTACCTTAAGAAGCTCATGGCGCATCCCTACGCACGCCACCTCCAGGAGGTGCACTTAAAGGGGGTGCACTTGTCTCAAGTGCACCAAGAAGGAAGTGCGGCACTTCTGCACCACATTGCCACACTCGTGAAGCAGGTGGGCATAGCCACAAAGCAGGAGGGCGACGCACTCACGCAGGAGTCGGTGTTCCGCATGTTCACCATACTCAACCGCCTCGCGGCATTAGCAGACAGCGGTGACCTCCTCGTCGACAACACCACGCTGCGCCGACTGGTGTCGCAGCTCGTAGGCGCAGCGTCGATACCGTTCCACGGCGAGCCCGTTGTGGGCGTGCAGATAATGGGTGTGCTCGAGACGCGCAACATCGACTTCGACAACGTGCTGCTGCTATCGTGCAACGAAGGCAACATGCCGAAGGGCGTCAACGACTCGTCGTTCATACCCTATTCCATACGCAAGGCGCACGGACTCACCACCATCGACAACAAGGTAGCTATCTACTCCTACTACTTCCACCGACTGCTGCAGCGCGCCGGCGACATCACCATCGCCTACAACAACTCTACCGACAACGGACACACCGGCGAGATGAGCCGCTTCATGCTGCAGCTGCTCGTGGAGAGCGGACAGAAGATAGACCACTACAGTCTGACGGCGAAGAACCAGCCCTCGCCACTCATGCCGAAACCCATAGAGAAAGACGAGACTGCCCTCAGCAAGCTCGATGAGATGAGCCGCCTCTCGCCCTCGGCTATCAACACATACATACGCTGCAAACTGGCGTTCTACTACCAGTACATAGCCCACATAAAGGAGCCTGACAGCGACCCCGAGACTATCGACAACCGCATGTTCGGCAATATCTTCCACCGCGCAGCTTACCTTATATATAAAGACATCACCGACCATAGTCCGGTTATTGAGAAGGCTCACATACAGGCCTATCTCAGCAACCGCAAACTGCTGGCAAGTGTCGTAGACCGCGCCTTCGAGGAGGAGGAATGCAAGACCAACAACGGACTGCAGATTATCAACCGCGAGGTGATAATAGAGTATATCACCAAGCTGCTGAAGATAGACCAGCAGCTCTGCCCGTTCAGCATCCTGGCTATGGAGGAAGAAGCGAAGGTGTACACGCAGCTGTCGTTCACCATCCCCTCAGGGGGTGCACTTAAAGAGGGTGCACTTGTCTCAAGTGCACCAACCAAGCAGTACAACCTAACCATCGGCGGCATCATCGACCGACTTGACGCCGTCACCGACAAGCAGACCGGCAAGCGCCGCATACGCGTAGTCGACTACAAGACGGGCAACAAGCCGTCGAGCGCGATAAAGAGCATCGAGGAGGTGTTCGACCCGAAGAACATCGCCAGCAAGCACTCCAACTACTTCCTGCAGGCGATACTCTACTCGCTCATCGTGAGCCGTTCGAAAGAGTGGAACGCCGCTAACGACGCCGTCAGCCCCGCGCTGCTCTTCATAAAGCAAGCCGCAACCAACGACTACGACCCCACGCTCCTCATCGACAAACACCCGATAAGCGACGTAACGGTCTACGAGGAGGAGTTCCTCACAAAACTGAAGGAAACCGTAGCCGACATGTATTCCCCCGACGCCGCCTTCACGCCCACGGACGACAGGAAGAAGTGCGAGCTTTGCCCCTATAGAATGTTGTGCGGACTATAGTAACTCTTTTGCAAAAGTCATCGTCACCCGTACGCAATCCGATCGGACGGCGAACGCAATCCAATCGGACGGCGAACGCAATCTGATCGGACGGCGGACGCAATCTGATCGGACGGCGGACGCAATCTGATCGGGCGGCGGACGCGAACGGTGACGTTTCGACGGAAACAATGAATGTTCTTGAGTTAATTATTGGAAAAGGACATCTCAAAAACTACGAATAGAATTCCACTTATTCAATTCATTGGCATGATGTTTGCGATAAACAAAATACCACTAAGCCCTTTTGCCAAAAGTTATTATTTATCTAAATTGGAATTTATGGAAAAGACAGAATTGTTTGTTTGCAGATGTCATGATGTCAGCCATCAGTTGGTTTTAGAGACTCTTGAAACGGAAGAAGACGAGGAACACGTTGTTTATGGATGTTTCCATCTTGTTCATCTTGAATTTTGGGATAAACTGAAAAGTGCTACTAAATATCTCTTTGGCAGGAAGCGTAAGGATGGTGATTTCGACGCGTTGTTGTTACGTCCTGAAGATGCTGACAGACTGGCATGGTTTGCCAACTATTTGGATGGTGGAGTTTCGGCTATAGATAAGGCCGTCGCTCCCTTCGGTTTCACATTCTGCAGCAAAGAGAATGTGTATGAAGTGACCCTTGAAGCTTATCAATACACGCTCAACGACGGAAGCGTGCATACCGAGTACGAGATGTCGGTATGTGTGTCCATTAAGCCTGGCAACATCTTCTACCGACTCTATCGCACCGCCAAATATCTATCCGGCTACTGCTCCTGCTACGGCGACTTCGACTCCTTTGAGTTTATGCCGACTGATGCTGCTAAGCTTCATCGTATGGTGAGCGAATTGAGAGCATGTTAAGATGGCAGAAGAGCAGCCCCTGCTTCAATGCCATAAAAGAATATTCTTGTTTAAGCAACTATTACCCCATAAAATAAATTCTTAAACATCTCCCAAATAATAAAATTTCCCACGGCGGGCAGAGAGGCTTGCCGTGGGATTTTACTATAGTTCGGACAGAAGCACCACGCCCACTCGTACCTTTGCGCCACAATGAGGACAGAAAGTTGTGGTAATTACCTGCTGTGCTCCATCTCGAGCGTTATTGTCTTGTTCCTCTTTCAGGTTGCTGTTTAGCGTATCTTCTTGATCGCTATTTTGTACAGATTTTTTCTCGGCAGCTTTGGATGCGTCTAAAGAGCATGGTGTTTCATAATCATGTTGCACGACATTATAGCCCTCCTCTGCTTTTTCATCCAAGTCGTAGAAGAACTCGCGAGGGTCAACGCTCAGTCCCTTTGCCAAAGCAAGCAGAGTGCTTGTTTTGGGATTGTTACCAATACTTTTCTTTATGTTCTGTTGTGCTACACCCGTAGCCTCGGCAGCTCTAACAAGAGTAATGTCGTGCTCCTTGAGATAGCGGAGCACATCAAGTACTATATTCATAACTTTATCTATTTATAATTTCCGTTCGTAAAAGTAATACTTTTTATTGTATTAGCAAATAATATTCGATCATTAGTGTCCCATTAAAATTGGGACACTAATGTTTTTGCTTATGAAAAGAATAATAAGAGTTCTGATGAATGTCATTTACCGGCTTGATATCTTTCACCAGATGTTAAATAAGATAATTCTTGTTAAACGAATCATATCTTACCTCTCATGTTTATACCTTTGCGGACAATTTGATAATCTAAAGGATAACATTGTTTAATTAAAAAGAGAAAAACATGAGAGAAGATACAGAAAAATCGGTAGTCTGCAACCATCATCGAATAAGCTTCTTGGGATTGCTCGTCACTTTAGGCATCGTGTTTGGCGACATCGGAACATCACCCCTATATGTGATGAAGGCCATCCTGCACACAGGCGAGACCATCGACGAGAGCACAATCCTCGGCTCATTATCCTGCATCATCTGGACACTCACTCTACAGACCACCATCAAATATGTATGCGTGGCTCTGCGAGCCGACAACAATGGCGAAGGAGGCATTCTCGCCCTTTACGCCCTGCTGCGCCGACTCAAGAGCAAGTGGATTTACATATTGGCCATCATAGGTGCAAGCACATTGCTGGCTGACGGAATCATCACCCCTGCCATCACGGTTACCACAG
>JABLTL010084065.1_pt1 | contig 14518 bp, 9 predicted proteins | sample 7160151 | NCBI WGS metagenome assembly JABLTL01 (sample SAMN14651223, study PRJNA627086) | human gut metagenome | isolation source: feces | host: Homo sapiens
AGCCGGGGTCTTTTAAAATTGCGGTTCTTTGTTCTTTGTCTAAAGCAATTCCGTTTATATCATCAAAAAGCGGGTCTTTTAAATGGTTTTTTATGAATTGGTCATTATGCTCTCCGATATAGTTGTTGAACTTTGCTTGTTCTAAAAGGGAGAAGGAGTAATATCTTTTCTCATTTTTAAGTTTTAACGAGATATCATTTAAGCGATTTTTAACGTTTTCTTTCTTCACACCATCGTAATAAGCGTCAAAGAGTTTTAAACACGCATTGTAATCCTCATGAAGTTTGAATTGGTCTATGATGAGGCTACGGTCGTTTATCAGTTTAAGGATTTCCTCAAACTTTTCCATTTCAATTTTGTCAGTAAATACAAAGTTTTTTGCTTCCTTCGCCATGCAAAGCGTTTTTGAAAGTTCGTCCTCGTTATACGATAAAGGATTTTCACAAAATTTTTTAGCGTTGAAAGAAGCTTCCGCTTCCTTTAATTCTTTTATCTTAGAGTTATGCTTTTCCGTTTCTTGATGGCATTTTTGAAAAGAATCAATTTCTTCACGATAGTAATCTGAATAGTCGTTTAACTGATTCATAAGAAGCTCTAAGTGAGGTTGTTTTTCATCATTTACAGCCTCAAATAGTTTCAGTTTCTTTTTATGCAGTTTTAAAAACGGCAAAAGATATCTTTTTATCTTTAAGGTGTTTTCTATTCGTTTTAACAAAGATGGTTTGGATTGCATTTGGTGATGATGGACATTGTTAGTTCAAAAATAATTATGAATTAAGGATACGAGTTTTTCATTTGAAAATTTTTGTTTACCGAGTTTTTATTCATTCAAAACGACAAATTTAGATACACGTCCCCCTTATTTCAAAATCATTTCTTTGCTAGAAGCTTTTTATAGAAAAACCGCCTATCTTTTTCGGATAGACGGTTTTCTTACCTTTAAAGCGAATTAGGCTTTCTTTTCAGGAATGATGTTGAAGAAAGAGCCAACAGCAAGGATAACCATGCTGACGCAATACATAATGAAGGCAGGAGCACCTGTATTCATAGCAGCAACAGCATAAGGGTTAGACAAATCGAGTTGGGTAACCCATAAGGTACCGATTAAGTAGGTTCTTGCGTTCAAGACAAAGATGAAGCAAAGGCCAGCTAAGACGCCTGCCACCAAAAGTGGAAGATAAGAGATGAGCTTATTTCCAAATTTGAGGGAGAGGAAGTAGGATCCAACAATAGCTAAGATAGCAATGATGGAGAAGGCAATGATATATCCTAATTCATCGATGCTGAATCCAACATTCATCGAACTCGCGATTGTAAGGAACATGGACACGAGGATAAGGAGTGCAGCAACAGCGTTGATATAGCAAGAGACGCCAAGTTTCTTTAAGAAATTCATATTATTTCTCCTCCTTTTTCTTGCCTTTATAGAAGGTTGTAAAGACAGCTCCGCCTAAGCTTAATGCAGCTAATGCAGCAGAAGCAGCAATAACAGAGATATAGGTTGCTCTCCACCAGGTCATATTTTTGACCATTTCGGTGTTGGCATTGACCATGTTCATGTAATTGCTTTGAGTTAAGACCCATAAATCACAATGGACAGCGTCTTTGACCTTGTTAAGTAAGACAGGATCGTTCTTGATGGTATCAGCGGAAACACCAATCTTTTCAAGACTCGAGGTGGAATCCCAAGAAGTGATACCAGCATAGAGGGCTTGGGTGAAGTAGTCAGTATCGTCTTCCAAGTCGGAAACGATGTAACCACGATATCCCCATTCTCCTCTTAAGATATCGGTTAATAAGCCTTTGGAGCAAGTAACTTCGGTAGGACCAATCTTGGAGAAGCTGGTCATAACGCCTAATAAGCCAACGTCTTTCTCATCGGTGTCATACTTAGATGCTTCGAAAGCAATTTGGAAGGCTCTGAGTTCTAATTCACGAGCTTTTTGTTCGGTCATATAAGGAGAAACACCAGAACGGTTTGTTTCTTGATCGTTGAAAGCGAAGTGCTTTGGAGCAGCGATTAAGCCTTTGCTTAAAGCGCCAACGGAATATTCCATACCCATATTTCCGGTTAAGATAGGATCTTCGGAATAGTATTCGAGGTTTCTTCCGTTATATCCATTACGATGGGTATTCATAGATGGGCCCCAAAGGATTGGAAGACCGACGAAGAGAGCGTCATTGCCCATCATTTCGCCTTGAGCATAAGCTAAGCGAGGATTGAAGGTAGCGGCCATAACAGGAGCGGATGGGAAGATGGTCATTTGATATTTTGCATTTGGATCATCTGCTGCAACAGCCCAAGCTGGTTTTTGATCGCCATATTCGTTTGCGGAGAGAGTCTTGAAAGCACGGTCACCAACGCCGTTAGGACCATTTTCGGTGAACTTACCACCGATAAATCCAACAGAGTTCATTGGGAGGTAGTCACGGTTTCCGTGGAGGATGAAGCTCATGGCTTCAGTAAGATCTAATTGATTTAAGAGCTTATCCCAATCTTCCCAGTTATATGGAGCACCCTTTAAGTTCAAATAAGAAAGGTCGCCTTCTTGTCCGAATAAGATGGAAGAGGTGTCGCCATCAGTAACAACATCATAAGTTCCACCATTGATGAGTTTAATCATCGCATCGGTCGCAATGAAACCTTTATATTCTTTAGGGAAAGTTCCATCCCAATCGTTACGAGAAAGATTGGTCATCTTTCCTTCTTCATAATGATTTGGGTCAGCTTCTTGAAGGGAGTTCTTCACTTGCACGCCAGATTTAGAGATGTTGAATGTATCTTCATCTCTTGTATCAACGTTATAGGTGTATTTATAAGCTTTGGAAGAAACGCCTGCTTCGGTCATCTTATTATCGGCATTTGGAGTAACACCTTTCTTAGCGAAGATGTTATTAAGAGCTTCATGAGCACCATTACCAACGGCGAAATAATAATCACCTGCATCCAAGATGTAGGAACCTTTGCCATCTTTTGCCGTGGAATCCCAGCTGGCAATATTTTGCATATCGACTTTGATCTCTAATGTTTGAGATTCGCCTGGTTCTAATTCTTCGGTCTTATCGAAGGCAAGTAATTGAATAGCGGATTTTTCCACTCCACCAGCAATATAAGGAGCTTGTCCGTAGATTTGAACGACATCTTTTCCTTTGACATTACCAGTATTTGTGACTTTGACTTTGAAAGTCATGGTGAAGTCATGGCCCTTATGAGAGACCTTTGGAGCACCAACAATCGTTTGTTCGAAGGTGGTGTAGGATAAGCCATATCCGAATGGATAAGTGACTTCTTTGCTATATTCCCAAGCTCCTTCAAAAGAGGAACCTTTGGAAGATCTTGCATTGCCAGAATTGGTCACATAATCGGCATAACGGGTTTCATAATAATGATAGCCGGTGTAAATGCCTTCTGCTTCGACAATGTATTTATTGCCAGAACCTTTGGCACGTTTCTTGAAAACGTCAGGGTCTGTGTTTCCATATTTATAGTCGCCATAGTTCATCATAGCTGGAGCAGAGATGCTGCTGGAAGCATATGTATCGCTTAAGTGACCGGATGGAGTGATTTTGCCATTAAGGATTTGAGCAACTGCTTTTGGAGCATAGTTTGCACCAATACCCATCCAGAGAATGGCATCAACGCCATCATCTTTCTTTAAATCATCAATTTCCATTGGGTTAACGGCATTGATGATAACGACGACTTTGTCGCACTTTTCTTTTGCTAAAGCAAGGATTGCTTTTTCTTTAGCAGAAAGTTGCATTGGGTTGGTGATATCTTCAGCAGGATTCATTTGAGCTGGATTATTGATCCAGTCAACACCTTCGGAAGCGGCTCTACCAAAAACAACAACGCCAACCTTGTTATATTCGTCAATGGATTGTAAGACGTTTTCGTTTTGTGCCTTTAAATCATCAACGCTTGCTTCTAAAGTTTCGAACGTTTTTAAACCAGCCATCATGCCATACGTGCCCATATATGGGAAGTCATTTTCAGCAAGTAAGGCGATTCTTCCGGTTTGCTTAGTTGCAATATAGTTTTCGTATGCTTCATTCAAAGTTGGGTTCACATCGAATCCCTCTTCTGCTAAAGCTTCATCAAAATGGACTGTTTGATTGTTTCCAGCGGCTCTATGTCCAATAAAGGCACCAGTGATTGTGGATGAAGAACGAACACCAAATAAAGAAACTTTAAGTTTGTTCTCACTGGATGTCGCTAAAGGTAAAGCAGCTTTCCCATCTTTCAAATTGTTCTTTAATAAGACGGTTCCTTCACCTTGAATTTGAACTGCCAAATCCTCATGGGCTTTGACAATCTTTGACGTATCAGCCTTACCATCGCTAGTAAGATACTTTTGGTCAGGGGTAAAAGCTCTGAATAACTCTCCATCCCCTTTTTGAACTAATTTCGTAGAATGGGTTCCGAAATAAGAGTCGATGGCATCCTTGTTGGCCTCTAAAGTAAGACCAGTTGCAATGCCAAAGAGTAAAGTGGAACTAAACACGAAAGTTAATCCACGGCTCAAACGATTTAGTTTTGCCATAATTCCTCCTTTTTGTAATCGCTTTCATTTTGAAAGCAATAAATCATACTAACATTTTAAGACAAATTGCTAAAAAAGGACCAAATAAAAGAATTTGCAATATTTAAAGGTAATCTTTGCAATATTTAAACAACATTTGCTCAAAAAATAGGAATTTATAACTGCAAATAACAATTATTCATAATCCAAATAGCTTTTATTCCTCCAAAATCACCATAATCGGCAATTCCATTCTTGAGAAAAATAAGGGAGGAAAAACTATGCCTTCCCCCTTATTTCTTTCATTTATTTTTTGCCCCCCTTTCTAAAATTTGCTTTCTATAGCCAAATTAGAGCGAGAAACACAAGTTTATTGTAAGTCTCCAAAAAGCAGAGAAAATGATTTCCCAATAGGTTGGAAAAGTTTAATAAAATGCATTTTTTAGGGTTAGAAAAGTTTAGTTCTTTATCGTTTTTAAGGTTGGAAAAGTTTAATATAATAGTGTTAGGAGGCTTTATATGTTAAAAAGAAGATTTGAGGAAAAACTAGAAATGTGGCTCGCCACAAACAAAGCTTTGTTAGTAGACGGGGCTCGTCAAGTTGGAAAAACTTATCTCATCGACGCTTTTTGTAAAAAACATTTTGAAAATTACATTTATATAAACCTGGCTTTAAATCCTCAAGCAATCCCCGCTTTTTCCCAAGCGAAAGATGTTAAAGACTTTCTTCTTGTCGTTTCCGCTTTTTCCGCCTCCCCACTCATCCCTTCAAAAACAATCATATTCATCGATGAGATTCAGCTAGCGAAAAACATTGATTTCCAAACAATGGCAAAAGGTTTTGTGATGGATGGTCGTTATCGTTTTATTTTTTCTGGCTCATTGTTAGGCGTAACTACATTCAATACCGCTTTGGAACCAACTGGATACCTATACGAAGAAAGAATGTATCCATTAGATTTTGAAGAGTTTCTTTGGGCTAATAATGTACAAACCCCTGTCATTCAAAAAGTAAAGGACTGTTACAGGAACAAGCAAGAAGTACCAGCGTTTATTCACGAAAAAATGACAAACTTCTTCTACCAATATTTAATGGTTGGTGGCATGCCTGAGGCCGTGGAAACATTTGTCAAAACGAATGATTTAGCCGCCACTCATCTTGTTCACAAAGCAATCGAAACGTATTACAAAAAAGACATTACAAAATACGCCTCTGAAGCGCATCGTCCTTATATCATTAATGCGTATGATCTAATTCCAAGCGAATTAAGCAGTAAAACAAAGCGTTTTGTTCTTTCTAAAGTGGATAAAAATTATTCCGTATTGCGTTGCGAAAACGATTTTCTTTGGCTTAAAGACGCAGGAATAGCAATTCCAGTTTATAACGTTGATGAGCCAAAAATCCCTTTGTTGTTGAGCAAGAACAACAAACTATTAAAGCTTTTTGCAAACGATGTTGGTTTGCTTTGCTACCGTCTATTATCAACGGGCATACAAGAAAAAATATTAGCGCGCGAAAAAGACATCAATTTTGGTGGGATCTTTGAGAACGTAGCTGCTCAAGAACTACTTTGTCACGGATTTGATTACAATGCTCTTTTCTATTTCTCTAGCAAAAAACAAGGCGAGGTTGATTTTTTGATTACATACCAAGATGAGGTATTGCCTATTGAGATAAAATCCGGCAAAGACTATAAAGAGCATTCCGCATTAAACAACTTACTTTCGAAGAAGGAATATGACATTCACCAAGCTCTTATTTTTGGCAATTGCAACGTAGAAATTCGTGGTGAAAAAACATATCTCCCTATTTATATGATCGACTTTTTAAGACAAGAAACCATCTAAACTAATACATGGGTCGCCTCTTTTAACAAAGAAAGCAAAAAGAAAACGCCCTCTTTCCTTATCAGAATGGAGGGCGTTTCTTAGAAGAAAGGAGGATTAATATTCTTCTTCGGATTCGGAACGTTCTTTTTCTTTAACGTGAATCTTATCTAAGCCAATTAAGGTGATGACGGCTGCATCTCCAACAAGCAACGCTGCAATTACGCCCCAAGCGGCATACATTCCCACTCTCCAAGGAGAAAGATCATAGGAGATGGATGCGGAAGGAGAAACTCCTTGGACACAGTTAGAGTTGGCTTTGTTGAACAAAATGTGTTTGCAAGCCATCTTTAACCAATAGACAGCAGTTGGAGAGGATGTGTCGTATAAACCATCCGTACCATTATTTGTGAGAGTAAGGTCTCCACCTCTTCTGAGTAAGAAGTCTGTGGTCATATAAGTATTCTTTTGTCCACCGGCATCTGTAATGGCAGTTCCAGTGAAACCGAATTCATCGCGGAGGATTCCGTTGATGGAAAGAGAAGCTCCAGCATAGGTTGCACCAATACGGTTATAAGCGGTCATGATGCCAGTAGCGGCAGACATTGTCTTGGTGGAAAGAGTGTTCTCCATTTCGCCATCTGCTCCAGTGGCATAATATTTGACTTCCATCTTGGCTTCTTTCATGTAAAGTTCCCAGCCCTTGAGATAAACCTCTCTAAAGGCTTGTTCGTTAACCCATGCACAATAGCCATTCTTTTGACGATTGGTTTCTTGTTCATTAAGAGCGTAGTGCTTCATGAAAGTGATAAGGCCTTTTCCAGATGCTCCAGAAGACTCTGCGGCGCCCATCTTACCAGCAAGAATTCCATCTTCGGAATAATATTCGTAGTTTCTTCCGCCAAAAGCGCTGCGATGAAGGTTTAAGCCATAGCCATAGATACCAGTGATTAAAGAACCGCCGGCAAGATAGTTTGCATGAGCTTCTTCACCAAAGGCCTCGCCTAATTCCTTGGCTAACTCAACATTAAAGGTAGCTGCAACCATTGGGTCACCACAATACCATTTGTTGATATTCTTGATAGTTAAAGCGTGAGCATAATAACCATATGGAGAGTCTGCATCATAAGATTCGGGAACGCCGTTTTCGACATCCGCTTTTTCATTCCAGCCACCATTGGCAAACATCTCAACGAGTTTGTCTTTGGAGAACTGATTCATGTAGTGATCCCATTTTTCATCATCAAAATCAACACCTCTCATCGAAGAAAGGGTGTAGCTTGTTTCATCCGTGTTAACAGATGGCATTTCTTTGATTGGATTGTTCGCCTCATCCCAAACGTCAAAGACAGCGATTTGCTTTTTGGCTCTCTCATCCGTAACGATGAAATCGTCTTCTTTTGGCGCTTCAGGGAAAGAGGACTTGAAATTGGCACGGGTGAAATTGATGCTATAGCCTTCGCCTTGATCTTTTTCGGTGTATTCCTTGAACTTGTAGTTCAATTCATCATCCTCTTTGTTTACAGCAGTAACAACATCGGTACGACGTTTTCCATCCTTACCATCTTTGTAGATAAAGGTTTTAGAGATTGTGTCGGTCCAGAAGAGTTTTTCTTTTCCGGAACCCATCTTGTCGATATTTACCCAAGAATGGGCGTTATCTGCGAGATAGAAGTTATAATCCCCTTCATCTAAGACGTAGCATTTTTCCGTTTTGTAATCATAGGAAGAGAAATAGTCACGATCGACTTTAATCTCCACGATTTCGGACGCACCTGGAGCAAGAAGTTTGGACTTAGCAAATCCCGCTAAGGTAACGTGTGCTTTTTCAATGCCGCCTTTTTTGTAAGGAACGTTGACATAGATTTGAGCAACGCCTTTCCCAGAATAAATGTCTCCAGTATTGGTGATCTTGACTTTGAAAGTGTATTCGTTGCTTGACGCATCAAATGTTGGCGTTTCGGCATATTCTTGGCTAAAAGTCGTATAGCTTAAACCATAACCAAATGGATAAACGACTTCTTTGTCGTAATCAAATCCGACATAGTTGCCATCCATGGCTTCCTTAGCAGCAGTTTCGTAATAACGATATCCGACATAGATGCCTTCTTCGTATTCAACGAAATAGGTTTCTTCTTGATAAGAATTCAATTCATCGGAATTGTCATATAAGTAAGAGCCGAAATTCTGATAAGTCGGGTCTTTTCTTAAATCACGAACATACGTGTCAACTAAGTGACCTGAAGGAGTGACCTCACCAGTAAGAATATTTGCTAAAGCAATACCGCCCTGTGATCCGCAACATCCAGCCCAAATAGCTGCTTTGACTTTGCTGAAATCATATGTTTTTTGCGTATAAGGATCCGTATAAATGCCTTCATGCATATTGGGATCATCATCTTGTAACCATCCAAGTTCCATCGCGTTAGCGGAGTTGATAACGACAATGATTTTGGAGAAATGCTTGGAAGCATAGTCAATGAGTTTCAATTCAGCATTCGTAATAACAAGCCCATTTCTATTTTGCTCTTTAGCACCCATGTTAAGAGATTGGTCATTCCCTTCACCAGAGTTTCTCTTCAAAGTGATGATAGCAGTATCGTGTGTCGCAAAAGTTCCTTCCACTTCAGCAAAAGCCACTTCTGGATTATCAAAGTCTCCTGAGACTCTACTATAAAGGTCTTCAGTGGCTTGGTTAAATTTATCGCCGAAATGTTGTTTGATGCCTTTTCCTAAAGAGACGGCACCGGAAGTCGTTGCAGGATCTTCACCACCAGACATATTGTTGTGCCAGGAATAGTATCCTAAGACAGTAACGCCAGTGGATTTTGAAATTGGGAGGGCGTTGTCTTCATTCTTAAGCAACGTCATACCCTCTTCAGCAGTTAATTGAGTCATTCTCTGAGCGTTTTTCAAAGCATCAGCTTGATTATCGAACTTGAAATCAATGTAATTTGCGTCCAAAGAAGAATTGTCTTTAACGTGTTGGGCTCCTCTGCCTAAGAGCAAGTCCAAGTTATTCGATTGAATATTAGCGGCAACCGTTACCCCTGTCATTAAAGCCAAGGTTAAGGCACCAGCTGTAGCCAAATAGGCTGTAACTCTATTTTTCCTTCTCATGTTATTACTCCTTTATTGAGCCTTTGCCTCTTTTTTGCTCACACTTCTTGCATAATATTTTTGGAAAAGAAGCATCCCGCAATTCACAAGCTTGATGACTCCGGCCATCAAGCAAACAATCAAGACGTAAGTTGGATAGAAACATTTGCCGAAGAAGAGTTCTCCTTCCATTGCAGGTTTTAAATAAGTCGCATAGTAGTCAGTATAAGAATCTGTGACCGCTTTTGCGGAGGAAATCCAGAACTTATCAACGTTGAACAAAACAATTCCACCAAAGATAAGAAGTAATGCCACGATACCTTCCACAATGGCTCTCTTTTTGTTAGTTCCTTTGCGGTTGAAGTTGGTGATGAGCATCACAGTTGCAACAATGCATCCGATCAAAGGTAAGAACATCCCTAAACACATCCAGATATTGAATCCGGCCTCGGAATACCCTTGAATGATCATGTTTCCATAGCCAGCAAAGATGGTTTGATATCCCGGATAGGAGAATCCTTCCGCATATTTCGTTCCTTCATCAGTGATGATGGTGATAACATCCGCAAAGTTGAAGATGACTAAGGAAGCAATCGCATAAAGCCCTAATAAGATAGAAAGAGCACTTAATATACGATTGGTTGGTTTTAAAACCTTTAAAACTTTATTTTCGTTATTCATAAGTTTCTCTCCTATTTACTCATCGTCAAAACGACATTCGTTGACGCATCAGATCCCCATGGGGTTTTGGCAGAAACAGTATAGGTAATAGTTTTATTCTCGCCCTCTGTAATGCTTGTGTATGTCTTATCGCCAAGAGTCACTGTGTAGATACCGTTTGCTTCAGACCATGTTCCACTCTTTTCTAAGTTCCAAGTGTTTTTATAGAGTTTTGCAACCCCGCCTTCATAAAGGCCTAAAGATAAGCTTCCAGCTCCTCCGCCAGGTCCTGAAATTTCATATCTTCCTGAAAATTCAACTACTGGCATTCCCTCAAAATCTGAGATGGTTAATGCTTTCCATTTCACGTCCGATTTTTGAGAATTGACAAAAACATAAGACCCATATGCGATTTTATAACCAGGTTTGTCTGGATTGATTGTCTTGTCCGCCTTATAGACTTCATTTCCTTTTTTGACGGTAATGTTCTTGTTGCTATCCTCTTCCCAAGAGAGACCGGTCGTTTCAACGGCTCTATTTACTCCACTAGGAGTATTGATGACAACCGAGCCATTGCTATGCAAATACATGTAAGCGTATGCCACGGAACTGTTATTTCCTGTGGCTAAGGAAGTGAAGATATATTTCGAATCACGTTTATCCCATGTCTGATAGTCCTTGGCTAATTTGGATTTAAATTGAATATCCTTTGCCTGGAATTTCACAAAACCCATTCCTGCCGTTGTAGTAACCGTGTAATAGAACTCATGTCTTCCTTCAATTTTGTTGTAATCACAATGAATGACAGATTTGCTTTCATCATTTAAAGTAAGGACATAACCGTATCCATTATCAAGGGCATAGGTACCTTCAACATTGAATTCATATGGAGTGTAATCTTCTTTTTTGACGGTTAAAGTCGCGGATGCAGATTTACTAGAATCATCTTTGCTTGTTGCAGTAATTGTTACTGTACCTTCTGCTTTTGGAGTGACACTTCCACTAGAGACGGTGGCGATATTTTCATCGCTTGAAGACCAATCTACATCTTTGGTGGTTGCGTTTTCAGGAGTAATGGTTGCAGTTGCTTTAATCACTTCACCAATATAGGCTTCGTTCTTTTCTAAACTTAAAGAAATGCCTGTGACAGCCACTTTTTCTCCACCTGGATTTCCGCCAGGATTGCTTCCTCCACCAGGGAATCCTCCGCCAGGGAATCCTCCGCCAGGACCGCCTTTTCCGGAAGACGAAGCACGTCCAACAACCGTTCCCCTTAAAGAGAATTTGTTGCTGTTTTGGTCCAAAGATCCTTTGAATTTGTAACTATATTTGCCAATAGTTACAGCGGTGTTGTAACCGCTTGCGTCCGATGCGACAAAAGTCACAGGGACGGAGATTTCGCCTTTACTGAGAGTAAGCCCTACACCGACCGATGCGCCTATAGAACCTAATGCCAGTACGAGCAAAACCGCTTTACTGATAATGCTTTTTTTCATTGTTTCTCCTTTTCAAGAAATATCAATTTTGGCAAATGCAATATAGGATAAAAAAGCGCTTACATTTGAAGTAAGTGCCATTACCTTCAAGAAAAGGGATATGTTTTTTGCTTTTGGGACGAAAGAACCCTTTTAAGGGATTAAAATTAGATAATCGTGGAGTTATTTTTTCTAGAATATGCGAGATATTCTTTCATAACTTCTTCTTTTCTTTTTCTACTTAGAGGAATCGTTTTTCCGTTTGTCAAACGAATTTCTTCGTTAAGAATACTACGGATGTAGCTTTGATTAACAAGGCAACATTTATGAACACGAATGAAGCCATGTTTCTTTAATTTCTCCTCTAATACAGCCAAAGAAACACGTATGGTTTCTGTTTTGTTGTCCCTTGTGATGATGTCTTGATAATTTCGATTGCTAGAAATATAAACAATTTCACTCACGTGGAAACTCAGAGTCCGATTCTTTTCTACAAATTCAATCCGATCTTCATTCTCATTGTTCGAAAGAAAAGAATTATAGAATTGATTCATCATCAAAGAGAAATCATTGATCAAATTCGATTTCCTAATGAAACCAAAGGGATGAATTGCTAAACAATCAAAAACAAGATCTTCTCTTTGAGAAAGGAAAATAATTTGAGCGTTTTTGTTTACAGAAAGCGTTTCTTTCGCCACATCTAAGCCGTTTTTCTCTGGCATATCAATATCTAAGAATACCAGGTTAATTTCCTCTTCTTTGATAGTTGCAGAATAATTTAAAGGATTGGAAAAAGAAAAAATGCTATATTCCATGTTCTTTCCTTTAAAAAAGGAATCAAGTGCGCCTGAAACAATACTCAATGCCGCCTTATCATCATCAACAATTGCAATCCTAAACATAAATCATTCCTTCAAATTCATATATAACAAAACATCGCAAATAAAGTGATTGCCTTCAAGGCTAAAATCAACAAAACCATTATATTTATCAGCAATATTTTTGATGATTTTCGTCCCATATCCATGCCGTTTCCCGCTTTTTCTTGTTCTTGTAATGTTATTCTTATCGTACTTATTTGGATCAATTGGATTGGATACAAAGAAACGTATGTAATCATTTTGTTTCAAAATACATACGGATATGCCTGCATCTTCTTCGCCTTTGTAGTAATTTTCCAATGCGTTGTCGATCATATTTGTAAGCAAAGACACGACATCGTTATCCTCAAAAGGCAAAACGGGTGGTATTACAACCTTTAAATCCATTTTTACGTTATAAATCTTTGCTTTGGAAAGTTCTAAATTGATGATTGAGTTAACAACGTTATTTGAACAAGAGAAAGAAAACAAAACTTCTTGGTTCTTCACATAATTATCGATGTAATGGATTGCTTCTTGTTCCTTATCTTGCTGAAGAAGGGCCCCAACATAAGAAAGCTGGTTTTTAATATCATGACGAATCTTTTCTAGCTCTTCACGGTTATTTTGATCAATGGCAATGGAAAGTTTTTCAGCACCAATCAAAGTGTTTTGAACTTCCAAATTCGTGATTTTGTGACGATTCTCCACAATGGAATAAATCGCAATATAAATGATGTCTAAAATAAGGAGAAGAGCGACGTCTAAAGAAGACATAAGGGTACATACAGTAATCTCATGACTTTCATAAATGTGTTCAAAGACACTGATAAGAATCAAAACAAAAGACAAAGCATAGCAAATAACCAAAGTTTCTTTACTGAACGTTTGGTAATGGGAAATATCAAATTTTTTTATCAAAAAACAAATCACTAAATATAACAAAGTGGGTGCAATTCTTGCTAAAGAAACTAAGAAAGATATGGAAGTTCCAATGCCAACCAAAACACCAAGATATTTCGACAAAACTTCCGTAATACAAAGGGTAGAAACCAACACGGCCGTTTTAACCCATTTCGTAACAGCCTTCTCACGAAGCATAAAAATAGAAAGAAGAAGGACAATAAATGGCAAATTGAAGTTGAACAAATACCGAAATGTAATGGTTGAAAAGGCAAACATCAAACTACTTTCAAGAACGATGGAAACAAAACAAATTACAAAAAATAAACTCAGTTTTAAGATTTCCGCTTTGGTTGTATCTTTTTTCTTGAGAATAATGCAAAAACCCAAAATAACAAGAAGATAGACAGAAACGGTAGTGAAATCAAAAACCCGCCGAAAATAAAACTGAATTGCATTCCAAAAATTCATATACCAATTATAGAAACATTCTAAGAAGAAATGCAAAGTCAATCAAAAGGAGACAACCCATGTATTAGTTCTCGTCTTTATAATGGACTTGAACAATTATGTCTTGGTTATGATCACCAAACCCTTTCCCAAAGACGTTGATTCCTCCAACATAATGAGAATTTGGCTTCACACCAAAACGAAAAGAGAAAAAAGAAGCTCTACGCAAAATCTTTGGAATGCCAAGAAAATAATCTATTTACCCATAGCTAAGAGGAAGCAGTTCACTCCTTCTTTTTATGAAAATAAGTAAAACCGGTATCAACATAGTCCTTGATTCAAACAAATATTTTTTACACAAATTTATTTGGGTCAAATTTTTTTGTGTTAAAATACTGATGGAGAAAAACTATGTTCATTGGCAGAAAAGAAGAAACATCTAAATTAAAAGAGTTCTTAAATGGTGACGCCTTTAAGGCAGGAATGATATATGGCAGGAGGCGCGTAGGGAAAACGGAAATCATTAAGCAAGTTTTGAAAGACGAGAAAGATTCTCTTATTTTGCATTGCGAATGTAAGAAAGTCCTTGATTCTATCAACCTATCTCTTTTAGAAAGAGAAACCAAAGCTGCCCTTCACTTGCCTGAATATGTCCATTTCTCTAATTCATTTCTACTTTCTCTAAATAAACGTTGACCTAACGCAAAGTGACAGGCACCAA
>JABLTL010151547.1_pt1 | contig 14518 bp, 14 predicted proteins | sample 7160151 | NCBI WGS metagenome assembly JABLTL01 (sample SAMN14651223, study PRJNA627086) | human gut metagenome | isolation source: feces | host: Homo sapiens
CCTTGACCCCTTTTCGCGATTGAGTTGGTCGCGTTTTCATGCTCCTTCCGCGTGCAGCTTTTTGGCGCTTCGCCTAAGCCCTTGTTTGCTCCCCCAACTTTCCGTGAAGAACCATTATTGCTCACTGTAGAAATCAAGGTCGTAGTGGATGACGCACCGATAACGTGGGTCAAGCGCTTTGGCGGCGCGCGAAAGCTGCTCCGTCAGCGGCGCGGTGTCCTTGCACTCCGGCGGCACGGCGACGTCAAACACCAGATTCACCACGTTTTCCCCCGGCACCATCCGCAGGTCGTGGATGTGCGTACCGGGGTATTGCTGGCTCAGAATATGGTTGAAATGCGCCGTAATGCTGTCAAAAATCGGGTCTCCGACGACAATTGGGTCAATGTGGATGCAAATCGGAATGTGCAGCGCACGGCTGATGTCGCTCTCCGCGCGGTCGATAACCTCGTGAATCGCGACGAGATTCGCGTCGGCGGGTACTTCCGCGTGAATCGACGCGACGCAGCGTCCCGGCCCGTAGTCGTGAATCATCAGGTCGTGCGTGCCGAGAATCTCATCATATTGATTCAGCATCGCGATAATCTGCCGCCCAAGCTCCGGGTTCGTTTTTGCGCCCATCAGCGTATCCATCTGATCGCGCACGACGTCAAAGCCCGTTTTGAGGACGAGCAGCGCAACGATGATGCTCATCACGCCATCGACCGGAAACACCGTGAACTGCCCAATGACCATCGAAAGTGCGACGGCGGAGGTCGCCAGCACGTCGGAGAGGGAATCGCGGGAGGCGGCTTTGAGCGAATCCGCGTCAATCAGCCTGCCTACATCGCGATAGAAGAAGAACAGCGCGCCCTTAACGGCGATGGAGAAGAGCAGAATCAGGAACGGCACCCAGGCAAAGTGCATGGCTTGCGGGGTGATGATGCCGCTGACGCCGCTTTTGAGCAGCTCAAGCCCCATGACGAGAATCAGCGCGCCGACGCCAAGCGCGCCGAGGTACTCGATGCGCCCGTGCCCGAAGGGATGCTCACGGTCAATGGGCTTTTGGGCAACGCGGACGCTGATGAGCGACACAATGCTGCCTGCCGCGTCGGACAGGTTGTTGACCGCGTCCGCCGTGACTGCCAGCGAGCCGGTCAGCGTGCCGATAATGACTTTCGTCAGCGAAAGCAGGATGTTTGTCCCGATGCCGACAGCGGACGCGAACGTCCCCAACCGTTTGCGGACGGGCTGGTCGGACGGGCTTTCGCCGGGGCGAATCAGGCGCTGGGCAAGGCGCATCATGACATCCCTCCAAACTGGCGGATGGCGGCGCCAAGCAGCGCATCCCGCGCGTTCGGCAAGCGCTCCGCCATCACTTCATCGAGAAGATATGCCAGCGCCTGCCCGACAATGTGTCCTTTGGGCAGACCCGCCGCCATTAAATCGCGCCCGGATACCGCCAGCGATTTCAGCGTGAAGCAGGGCGACGTTGCCATCAGCGCATCCAGCGCGGCGACAACTGTGCGGTACTCCGCCTTGATTTCCTCCGGCGAAATCGTGCCCTTGCCCAGCTGGTCGGCGCGCTGGAGCAGCAGCAGCTCGCGCAGGGCTTCTTCGCCAAGCTGATTCAGGCGGCGGCGCAGCAGCTTTGGGTCGGGCGAAACGGACAGGGAGTGGCTGCGCACCAGCAGCGTCACGCGCTCGCGGGTCGCGTTGTCCACACGCAGGGAGGAAAGCACCTCGTCCGCAATCTCGGCGGAACGCTCCGCGTGCCCGTGCATATGCCCGATGCCCGCCTCATCCAGCGTGAAGCAGTCCGGCTTGCCGCTGTCATGCAGCAGAATCGCCAGCCGCAGCGTCTCCGTCGGCGGAATATGGGGCAGCGCGCGCAGTGTGTGCTCCCACACATCATAGCGGTGGTGCGGATTATGCTGGTCGAAGCCGTGCATTGCGCGCAGCTGGGGAAGCAGGACGAACAGCACATCCGGATACGCGCGCAGGATGTCCGCCGCGCCCTGCCCGCACAGCAGCTTCGCCAATTCAACGCGGATACGCTCGGCAGCGACGTCCGTCAGCGTATGGCGCAGGTCGTGCGCCGCCTGACTGGTGGCGTCATCAATCCGGAAACCGTACACAGACGCGAACCGCAGCGCGCGCAGAATCCGCAGCGCATCCTCGGTGAAGCGCGTTTTGGGGTCGCCGACGGCGCGGATAATGCCCGCGCGCAAATCCTCCTGCCCGTGAAAGGCGTCCACCAGCCCGGTTTGCGGATTCCATGCCATGGCGTTGACGGTGAAATCGCGCCGGGCAAGGTCGTCCACCACATTAGAGACAAACGACACGCTGTCCGGGTGGCGATGGTCAGTGTAGCCGCCATCGACGCGGAAGGTTGTCACTTCATAGGGAATGCGGTCGCGCAGGACGGTCAGCGTGCCGTGCTTCAGGCCGGTTTCGATGACGCGGCAGTCGGCAAAAACAGCCTGCATCTGCTCCGGGCGCGCGCTGGTGCAAATATCCCAGTCATGCGGGAACAGCCCAAGCAGACTGTCGCGTACGCATCCGCCGACAACGTAGGCGTCAAAGCCGTTTTCCATCAGCCTGCGCAGGATAAAATCCGCTCCAGCAGGGATTGTCAGCAAAAAAATCCTCCTCCTTTTGGGAACAACTCTATTATAATCGAAGAAACAGCGGTATGCAAGGGATTTATGTTTGATAATTGGTGCAATATGCACAAAAATCGGATAAAAATTTCTATACCGAGGAAGCGGAAAAAGAAGCTGGAAAGTTCGTGCAACCTCTTGATTTTCCGATGGGTTTCGTGGTACAATAACAGACGGTTAGCAACTGGTCGCACTGGTGGGCGGCTGCATGGGCTTCTTCTTCTAAACATAAGCCTGTGTTCCACCAGCGCACCGATACGTCTTCTGACATGATTACGCTTTCTCTTCGCAGCCTTCCAAATTGCGAAGGGACGGCGTTGCTTTGCGCTTGCATCACCAAGCGCAGGCACAGCAAGGGTGGCGGACGGCACTGACAGCTCCGGGGTGGGTTGCCTCTGAGAGGTTGGTGGACGAACCGCGTCTTTGATGGCGGACGGACAGTTCGTCATAAAATTACGGAGGTGCATTTAACACATGGCACGCATTGCAGGTGTGGACCTGCCCAGAGAAAAGCGCGTTGAGATCGGCCTGACCTACATCTACGGTATTGGCCTGACGACCTCTCAGAAGATGCTTGCGGAAGTCGGCATTAACCCCGACACCCGCGTCAAGGATCTCTCCGAAAACGACATCAGCAAGCTGCGCGACTACATCGAGCACCACCTGAAGGTGGAAGGCGATCTGCGCCGCGAAGTCTCCCTGAACATCAAGCGTCTGGTGGAAATCGGCTGCTATCGCGGTGTGCGTCATCGCCGTGGTCTGCCCGTTCGCGGTCAGAACACCAAGCAGAACGCGCGTACCCGCAAGGGCCCGAAGAAGACCATCGCTGGCAAGAAGAAGGCTACCAAGTAATTCACAGGAATTACGCGGTGAGAGCCGTTTCGTGAAATAACGGAGGGAAAAACAATGGCACCCAAGCAGCAGAGCAAGCTCAAGAAGGTCGTGCGCAAGCGCAAGGAGCGCAAGCTCGTCGAGCGCGGTGCGGCGCACATCAGCTCTTCTTTCAATAACACCATCGTCACCATCACCGATACGCAGGGCAACGCCCTGTCCTGGGCCTCCTCCGGCGGCCTGGGCTTCCGCGGCAGCAAGAAGTCTACTCCTTTTGCTGCACAGACCGCCGCTGAGACCGCTGCCAAGGCCGCAATGGAATATGGCCTGAAGACGGTTGAAGTGTATGTCAAGGGTCCGGGTTCTGGCCGTGAAGCCGCTATCCGCTCCCTGCAGGCCGCTGGTCTGGACGTGAGCATGATTAAGGACGTGACGCCGATTCCGCATAACGGCTGCCGTCCGCCCAAGCGCCGTCGCGTGTAAGCAAACGAAGGAGGACTGTAAAACATGGCTATCAATAAGCAGCCCGTCGCCCGGAAGTGCCGTGCACTCGGCGTCAGCCCGGCGGAAATGGGTTATGGCAAAAAGCAATCTAAGCGTAATCCCGGCGGCACCCGTCGTAAGAAGGTTTCTGAATACGGCGCGCAGCTGAAGGAAAAGCAGAAGGTTAAGTTCGTCTACGGTGTGCTGGAAAAGCAGTTCCACAAGTACTACCTGAAGGCGACCAACATGAAGGGCATCACCGGCGACAACATGCTCCAGCTGCTCGAACTGCGCCTGGACAACGTTGTGTACCGTCTGGGTCTGGGCAAGACCCGCCGTGCTGCCCGTCAGATCGTTGTGCATGGTCACATCCGCGTCAACGGCCAGAAGGTGGACATTCCGTCCTACTCCGTGAAGGTTGGCGACGTGATCACCCTGCGCCAGAAGAGCACCGAGTCCGAGCTCTTCAAGCCGCTGCGCGAAGGCACCAGCGTCGTCACCCCCAAGTGGCTGACCTTTGATGCCCCCAACCTGACCGGCAAAGTCGTTGCGCTGCCGACCCGTGAGGACGTCAGCCTTGAAGCCGAAATGAGCATGATCGTCGAATTCTACTCCCGTTAAGGAAGGGAAACGGGATGCGGATGACGGGATGCATGAAGCTCGCTTTCGCATTCCTCCCTTCGTCACTCCGAACCTGAGCAAGGAGGGTAAAAATAATGGCCGTAGAAATCGCAAAAGTCGAATGCGTCGAAGTCGGGGACAATGGCAAGTACGGACGCTTTGTGGTCGAACCGCTCGAACGCGGGTTTGGTCACACGCTGGGCAACAGCCTGCGCCGTGTCCTGCTATCCTCTCTGCCCGGAGCGGCGGCGTCTGCTGTTCACATCGAAGGTGTGCAGCATGAATTTTCCACCATTCCCGGCGTGAAAGAGGATGTCACCGAAATCATCCTGAACCTGAAGGGCTTGGCTGTCAAAATGTACAGCGACGGCCCGAAGTCTGTAATCGTGGACAAAATGGGCCCGTGCGAACTGACCGCGGCGGATATCAAGGTTGATGATGAAATTGAAATCATCAACCCCGATATGCACATCGCAACGCTCAACGAGGACGCGCATCTTCAGATGACGCTCCGCCTTGAACGCGGCGTGGGCTACGTCAGCGCAGACAAGAACAAGGCCCGCAATGCCGGCTCGATGCCCATCGGCGATATCGCCATGGACAGCATCTTCACCCCCATCGTGAAGGTCAACTACACGGTGGAGGACAAGCGCGTCGGCCAGTCCAACGACTTTGACCGTCTGACCCTTGAGGTGTGGACGAATGGCACCCTGAAGCCTGAAGAGGCCATCAGCTGCGCGGCGAAGATTCTCACCGAACACCTGATGCAGTTCGTCAGCCTGACGGATCAGGTGCTGCCGGTCAGCATGACGCAGCCTGAGGACGACAAGAAGGAAAAAGTCCTCGAAATGACCATTGAAGAGCTGGAGCTCTCTGTCCGTGCCTACAACTGCTTGAAGCGCGCTGGCATCAACAGCGTCGCCGAGCTGGTGCAGCGCAATCAGGAGGACATGATGAAGGTGCGCAACCTTGGTCGCAAGTCCTTGGAAGAAGTGGAACAGAAGCTGCAGGATCTGGGTCTGAGTCTGCGCCAGAACGAAGAATAAGACGGGGCACAACGATGGCAGCCTGATTTTACCCGATCGCACGTCGGTTAGAATCGCTGCTTGCCCGTGATAGGAGGAAATAATCCCATGGCACACCAGCGCAAACTGGGTCGCACGGCCGGTCAGCGCAAAGCGCTGCTCCGCGGTCTGGTGACGAACCTGTTTCAGAATGGCAAGATCGTGACGACCGAAGCCAAGGCCAAGGAAGTCCGCCGCATTGCCGAACATTACATCACTCTGGCAGTCAACGAGTGCGACAACACCGTGACCACCACCAAGATCACCCACAACGACAAGGATCAGAAGGTCGAACTGCAGGTGGTCAACGATGCGCCGTCCAAGCTGCACGCTCGCCGTCAGATGACCGCGTATCTGTACAACGTACCGCAGCAGAAGCTGGCGGACGAGAACAAGAAGGAGTACAAGGAGCGCACCAAGGACGTGAAGTATCCCGTCGTTGAGAAGCTGTTCCGTGAGTACGGCCCGATGTTCAAGAAGCGCAACGCCGAGAAGAACGTGGCTGGCGGCTACACCCGTATGTACAAGCTGGGACCGCGCCGCGGCGATGCTGCTGAGTTGGTCATGCTGGAGATCATCAACATCCCCGGCACCGATGCGACCGCCGAAGCGAAGTAAGATTGCGTGACGGTTGTCACGTTTGAACGTTTTGTTTTCTTTACGCACACATCAAGCAAGCACAAACCGTTCCCTCCGCACAAGGGGACGGCTTTTTTTCATGTGGATGATGATTTTGGGCACGAAAAATCCCCCTCTTTGCGCAGAGGGGGACGCAATGTTACGCCATTTTGAGCTTATATCCTGTTTTATAAACCGTTTCGATGCACGATTTGCCCAGTTTCCGCCGCAAACGCTGGATGTGCACGTCCACCGTGCGGGTTTCGCCTAAATCCTGATAGCCCCACGCCGTCCGCAGGAGCGTTTCGCGGGAGACGGCTGCCCCCGGCGTTTTCACCAGCACTTCCAGCAAGGCAAATTCCTGCGCGGTGAGTGTCAGGTGCTCGCCTGCCATCGTCACGCGGTGGTGCAGCGTGTCCAGCCGCAGCGGCCCGGCACGCAGGAGCGATTGGGCAAGCAGCAGCAGGTTTTCCACTGCATTCATCAGCTGCTTGGGGGAGAAGGGGTGCACCAGCGCGTCGCACGGCAGGTCGAACAGCGATTGCAGGTGCGCAACGTTTGCCGCTTCCGCCGTCAGAAACAGCACGGGCCAGTCGTTTTCCTGCGCCCGGCTGAGCAGCTCAACGCTCTCGCACCACGGCAGGCGCGCGTTGAGAATCGTCAGCATACACGCAGAATTTTGCCTGTCCTGATAGAAGGGGAGCGCGTCGTGCACCGAATCCGCCATAAAGCAGCGGAAGCCGGACTGCATCAGCGTTTGGGCGAGCATCTGCCGGCGTTCGGCATCGGGCTCAAGCACCATTACGCGCTCCGGACGCGCCTGTGTTCCCTCCGTCATCGTAAATCACCTCGTTATTGCGTGGAATCGGCGGCGTTAATAACATAACCGCCTTCATGATATAAGACGAATGAAAAGGCGATTTCGTTGCATCGAATCGTCATTTTTTTGTGATTTTTTTGATTTTGGAGGGGGAAAGCTGCTTTTCTGCGCGGTGCGCACCCCATGTTTCTTGGTCTTTTTTGTTGCGCAGGGGTTTCGCTCCTGCGGGAGCGACGAGGGGGCTTTGCGGTCGCCCCCTCGACCCCTTCGCGGTGCACACTCTCATGCTTTTGGGGTGATGAGGTCGAATCAACACGCGGGCATAGTCTGAAAGTGCGAACAACTCAATCGCGCGAAAGGGTCAAGGGAGGAACTCCCTTGCGGAGTCCAGAGGCAGCGCCTCTGGTGGGGGTTAGGGGCAACGCCCCTTGGTTCTCCTACAATACAAAAGAAGCCGGACTTCTCATCCGGCTTCTCGGTTGGGTGCGACTTACGAGTTCTCCATAATCATCATCTGCACAATGCGGGTCAGCTCGCGGACAAACTGGTCGACGGTGATGTTGCCGTCCATGTAGCGGTTCACGAGCGTGGACGCTTCGTTGTCGTCGCCGTAGAACACGGTCGATTCAATGATGCGCACATTCTCCATCTGCGAATCGTAGAGGAGGATGTCCTCGGTCGTGTACTGGTAGGGGGAGAGGCGGGTCAAAGCGTCCGTCAGGTTCTGAATCGCTTCCTGATAGTCGCGCTTTTCGCTGTCGTCGGCGGTCGCCATTGCTTTCGTCAGTTCGTCAATGTAGCTCTCGTGGCTCGCCTTGTTCTCCTCGTAGTACAGGTCTTCAATGTTGTCCGTGTAGGCAGGGGAGAGAAGCGACTTCTGATAATCGCTGCGGTTGACGGCGAGGTACGTCAGCAGCTTCATGGCGGCATCCGCATTCTTGCTGGAGCGGTTGACCGCCATCACGCGGAGGTTGCCGATGACGCTGCTGTCGTGGTTCGGCTGGATGGACAGCATCAGCGGGACAGCCGTGCTTTCGGGGTTGCTGGCATAGTGAATGTCGATGCTGGCGTAGCTGCTCAGGAGGGGACCTTCGCTGCTGCTGGCGTCATACGAGCCGCCAATCATTGTGTTGCTGCTATAGACAATATTGCCGCTGTTGTTGTCGTCGTTCCACTGATCCTCGTACGCCTTCAGCTTCTCGCGCATACTGTCCAGCTTGTTCAGCGTGGCGATGAAATCCGCGTCGGTGAAGGTCAGCGTGCGGCCGTCCGCCTCGCATTCGGCAATCTGCGCCAGCATAATCTGGCTGAACAGCTGCATTGACAGGCTGTACGGGTAGTCCATCAGCGCGTGTTCCGGGTAATCCTCAACGTAGGAGGTAATCCATTCGTCGATGAGGTTCAGCAGCTCCAGATACGTCGTTGGCACATCCTCCGCCGTCAGCCCGACATCCTCCAGTACGGCGGTGTCAATCGACCAGCAGGAGGTGCTCACTTCGACGGGCAGGGCGTAAAGGTGGCCATCCACCAGCACCTGCTTGGTCAGATTCGGGAACATCTCGGAGACAGCCGCGAGCAGGTCACTGCTGCCGGACAGCTCCGCCAGATACCCCTTGTTGCGCAGGGCAGCGAAGGCGTCGCCCGGCAGATAGAAGGCGTAGAGGTCAAGCGCCTCACCGCTCTGCATGTGCTGGGTGTAGTCCGGCGCGGTGGCTGCGGTAGTGGATGCGTACACGATGCCGACTTCCGGGTGCTCCTTGGCGTACTGGCGCACCAGTTCGCCCGCGTCGCCCCAGCTGATGGAGGAGTCGATGCGCAGGACGGTCGCGGGCAGCGGCGCAGTCAGGTCAACCGAGGTCAAACCGGCGTCGTAGTTGTAAGTATAGTAGGAATTGCCGGACACGCAGCCGGGCAGATTGGTGTACACATACGCCGGGGGCAGGTAGCCAACCGTCTCCACGGTGTCATACGGCGCGGCGACGCGCAGCACCTGCGAGCCATCGTTGAAGACGACGGACGTGCCGGACATGGTGAAGCCGGAGAAAGAGGAGTCGGACTCCATTTCGCACAGCGTGTCGGTCAGACCGGTCTGACGGTTGATGCGCACGAGCGCGGTCAGCGGGTCGTCCGCGCCGGTGTAGCGGTTATCATAGTAGCCGATGAGCGACGTGTCATCCAGCGGCAGGATGATGCCGATGTAATCCTCCGTCACCTTGCGGACGCTGCCGTCCTTGAGATTCAGCTCAAACAGCTGATTCAGCCCGTAGGTCGCCTCGGGATTCATGCCGTAGGCGGTCACATAGGCGTAATCGCTCGTCAGCGCCGCGCCTTGCAGGGAGAAGTAGAGGCTGCCGTCCTCGTCGCCGCTATCCTCCGCCAGGCGGAAGGAGTGCACGCGGGTGACGTCGCTGCCGTCGAGCGGGATGCGCAGCAGGTCAATCACGCCGTCGGAGTAGGGGTAGAGCAGCAGCAGCGTGCCGTCCTCATCCACAGACAGCACGGCGGACGTTTCGTCGCTGTAAAAGGAGCCGTCCTCGGAGAAGCGCAGAACGTCCGAAAAGCTGCTCGCCACCACCGCGATGCGCCAGTTTTCGCCGTCGAATTCGCAGATGGTCGGGCCGTAGGAGATGGTGTAGAGCTTGCCGTTTGCTTCCACCATGCTGCCGACTTGGTACATGTCAAAAATGTCGCCGACCTTCTCGACCTCATCTTCTTCGATGCTGCTGTCGATCTGCTCGGTCTGCTCGACTGCCTCCGCAAGCGCGCCAGGCAGCAGCAGCGCCAGCATCAGCAGCAGGCACAGGACGCGGGAAAAATGCTTCATGATGTTACCCTCCATTCATAGGATTGATTCTTCTTGGAAAAGGGGAATTGTCCCCTAAATATGAAACGCTTGAAAGGGGCGTTTTGTTGCAGGACGCGCGGGAAAAATTCACGAAGACGCGCCGTTTTCAAGCGTCATCATCTGCACGATGCGGGTCAATTCCTGCACGAACGTCTCCACGGTGCATTCGCCGTCCAGAAGACGCTGCCGCAGGGTGGATACATGCTGGTCGCCGCTGACCCAGAACGACGATTCCAGCAGATGCGCGTGATTCAGGCGCGCATGATACGTTGCGATTTCCGCCACGCTGTATACGTCCGGCGGAATCTGATGGAGCGCTGCGCGCGCGTCCGCCAGTATATCCTCCGCCTGCTTCTGCTCCAAGGGGGACAGGGTGGCGCGGTACTGCGTGTAAAGCGCTTCGTCGTCCAGAATCTTCTGCGCCGCCTCTGTGTATGCCGGATTCGGCTGAAGCGCCGCGTAATCCGGCAGAAGCGCCAGTTTCGCATCATACGGCTGATTGTCCAGCAGGTAGGACAGCAGCGACGCGGCGCAGTAAATCGTCTCGCCGTCGGTGAAATAGAGGGAATCGCCGTCCAGCGCGAAGCCCGCGTATGCCTTGTGGGCGGGCAGGGAGCAAAGGCGGCTGGATTCGCCGGAATCCGCATCCAGCAGGGCGAAGCAGGTTTCGTCGATGCTGCTTATGGGCGGATTGACACACGCCAGCAGCTGCCCGTCCGCCAAGGGCATCAAGAAGCGAATCGGCGCATCCGAAAGCAGAAAAGACGACCCGTCCGCCAGCGAAAGCGCATAGGTGCTGTATGTCGCGAAATTGCTTGAAAAGGCAGCGTACAGCGTGTTTCCGGCGCGCGCGGCAGAAAGGAGCGCCCACTGCGCGGTCATTTCGCTGTTCATCGGCAGGAAATCCGCGAACACCCGCGTCAGCTCGCACGTCGCTCCGGTCAGGGACAGCACGGCGATTTGCCCGCTCGTGTCGGGCAGGAGCAGCAGCGCGTATGCACCATTTTCGCCCGGAAGGAGCAGCGCATTCGCCGCATCCGGCATGAATCGGGGCGGGCAGGCGGCGGAAATCTGCTCGGCGGAAAGGATAAGCGCCCAGTCGCCCGCACTGTCCCGGCGAAGGACGCGCAAATCCGGCGAAACGGCAAGCACTGTGCCATCCGCGCAGGAGAGCAGGGAAGCGGCATCGGGGGCGTCAAGGGCATCTTCCGCCAGTGCGGGGTGAATCAGCAGCAAGGTCAGCAGGAGACAAAGCAGCTTCTTCATGGGGCAAAATCCTCCGGAATTACACCCGCACAACGTCCGACACGTCCAGCTCGTGGTGCACGACGCGCACGGTTTCGCCCGCCGCGATGGCGGGGAAGGGCTTCTCAGCGTCGAAGTAGAACAGGCGGTCATACGGGCGGCCCTTCGCGTCGAGGTCAGTGCAGGTCATGGCGCGGTACGGCACGCCGTCCACCAGGCTGATGTCGTCCGAAATCGCCAGAAACGGCAAATCCACCGCGCGGCGGCGTCCCGAAATCACGTTGTCCAAATGGCGCTGATAGCACCGCAGCGGCTTCAGGAAGAGGTCGTAGCAGAAAATCAGCACGGATAGACTGACAATCGTCAGCACGTCGGTCGCAACCTCGTTGCGCTGGATGGCAAAATAAATGGCGGCGCCCAGCAGCACAAGCACTGGAATCAGCACCAGAATCAGCCGCTTTTTCAGCTGTGCGCGAATCGCCGCCTGATCCTGCGCGGAAAAGAGAGAAGACGGCTCGGTCGTCACCTGTTCATCAGCAATCATGAAAAAAGCCTCCTCGTCATATCGTTTGCCACCTGTCCCTATTTTACAGGAAAGCGCGGGTAGTTGCAAGTGTTTCGGGCGGCAGGATTGGAAATAAACCGTGAATATTCTCTTTTGCGCCTGAAACCCTTGCCAATTTAGGCTTCTCATGGTACAATACGGGCAAAGAGAATGCGAAAGGAGGGTCGATGGCTTTGCGGAAAAAACCGCCGACGACCCTGCTGCTGACGGATATGTCCAGCCTGTACGGATATATCTACTGTATGCTGATTTCCGAGGGTTTATCCGGGATGCCGCTGTACGGCGGCGCACTGTACATGATTGGCCGCGTGACAACGGTTTTCGCCCAGACGTTCAGCCCTGAGGAAGCCATTTACCTGCCCAAGGCGCTGCGATGGATGCGCATTCCGCTGATGATTCTGCTGCTGCTGCTCTCGCTGTGCCTTGTCGTGCTGTACCCCATGTCGTTCGGCAGCACGCAAATGTGGCTGATTTTCTCCGTTGTGCTGTCCATGCAGCTGCGGGACAGCCTGTGCCAGCGCATGGGGCGGCTGTGCCTTGACGGGCGGATGGAGCAGACGACCTTCCTGTGCCTGAGCGGGGCGCTGCATGGGTGCATGATGGCGCTGCAAGCCCTGATTCTGGCGGTCAACCTGCCGGTGCAGCTCTCCGCGCCGATGATGATAGGGTACCTTCTGTGCGGGATGGCGGCGTTTTACTCGACATACGCGGCGTATGAAGAGCGCGCCGTGCTGCCGCGCCCGAACTTGGAGGAAGCGCACTTCACGCTGGAGACGATTCACCGCGCGAACGCCTTGAGCGCCTTTGAGCGGCTGAGCATGGTGCTGCTGACGGCAATGGAAATGACGCTCATCGTCATGTACACCTTCCTCGCGACGACGGCGGAGCAAATGCTGATTCGCATGGCGATAGCGGTGCTGACGACGCTGTTGTGCGAGGAACTGGCGACGCTGCTGCTGAAAAAGCGCGAGAAGAAAAACAAGAATGAACCGATTTCGCTGCTGCTGATGGGCATGTTCCTCTGGCTCTACGGGCTGTGGATTTTTTCGCGGATGCTGCGGCACCACACGACGGATATCAGCATCACCTACTTCTGTCTGGCGCTCTGCTCCGTCGGCTGCGCGGTGTGCAAGGTCTGCCTGAGCAAGATGGAAAGCCCGATGGGCGCGGTCGCGAAATTCACCTCCGGGCAGGAAATTCCCGGCTATCGGCTGATGCGGCGCGTGTCGCGCGAAGTGGCTTCGCTGCTGGGGCAGATGCTTGCGCTTGTGGCGCTGACGGTGCTGTGCTTCCTTGCTGGGCAGCGGCTGCCGCACACGGCGGAGGAAATTGCTGCAAGTTTCCAGCCGGTGATGGTCGTTCCGGCGCTGATTACGGCGTTCATCGCCCTGCTGTGCGTGCTGCGCTTCCCGCTGTCGAGCCGATACATGCAGAAAGTGCTGCGGTTTTTGCACATCCGTGAATCCGGCGAGGAAAACAAGGCGCTGGAGCAGCAGCTGGAGGAGGTCGTCATCAAGCGGCACGTTCAGCCGCTGGGCATCCGCTTTTTGATGGCGGTGATGCGCCCGTTCTTCCGCCACACGGTTAAGGGCGCGGAGAACATTCACCCCGATGACAGCAACCCGCTGGTGTTCCTCTGCAATCACGGTGAAATTTACGGCCCCGTCGCGGGGATGCTGTTCTGCCCTGTGCCCGTGCGCCCGTGGACAATCAGCGACATTTCCATTGACCCGGATGAGGTTGCGCAGTACGTCTACAAATATACATTTTCGCAAATGAAGTGGCTTGGCCCGCTGCGCTGGCCTATCTCGAAGCTGTGCGGCCCGCTCAGCGTATGGGCAATGAAGTCCGTGGAGTGCGTGCCGGTCTACCGCCACAAGCCCCGCGAGCTGACGACAACCTTCCGCAAGTCGGTGGAGGCCATGCAGGCGGGCGATAATCTGCTGATTTTCCCCGAAAACCCCGATGCTGACCCGAATCGCCCCGGCTACGAGCACGGCAGACCCGGCGAATTGTTCCGCGGATTCACGATGCTGGCGCAGGTGTATTACGCGCGGACGGGCAAGTGCTGCCGATTTGTGCCGATGCTGGCGCATAAGGGGATGCGGACGCTGTCATTCGGGACGGAGATTGATTACGACCCGGAGAAGCACCCGATTGAGGAGCGCGACCGGGTGGTGGAGGAAGCACAAAGGCAGATGTGGGAGATGTTTGACAGGGAGGAACGGTTGTATCAGGAGAAAAAAGCGAAGGAAAAGAAGAAGTAAGGAAGCGCGACCAAGCCGGGCACCGAAAAAAGGGTCAAGGGACAATGTCCCTTGCGGGGTCAAGGGGCGGAGCTCCCTTGTGGGGTTTGGGGCAACGCCCCAACTGTTCCGCGTCCGACCAACCCCAAGGAAGCCGCCCACAAAGGTGCAGGCAGCGAAGCGTCCCTGCCAGTAACTTTGCGCTCCCGCAGGAGCGCCCCCAAGCTGCTTTATCCATTCCTTGCATATTGTCGCGTCGGATGGACGCGACCGGATTGCATGTCTTTCAGACATAGTGGCTCTTTTCCGCAAGCAGGGGTTTCGCGCCTGCGGGCGCGACAAGGGGGCTTTCCGATCGCCCCCTTGACCCCTTCGGGTGCGCATCCATGTTTATTGACTTTTATCGCGGCAAGCCCTCTCTGTCCGCTGCGGCGACTGAGAGGGCGAATCAGCACGCGCGCATAGCCTGAAAGTGCGCTCAACTCCATCGCGAAATGGGTGTCGAGAGGGTCGAAGACCCTTCGCGGAGTCCAGAGGC
>JABLTL010009057.1_pt1 | contig 14464 bp, 15 predicted proteins | sample 7160151 | NCBI WGS metagenome assembly JABLTL01 (sample SAMN14651223, study PRJNA627086) | human gut metagenome | isolation source: feces | host: Homo sapiens
CAATTTAATTCTACAACCATTATACCATGACTTTTACTAATTTTATAAATAATTTTTATAAAAATGAAAAAGACCTAAGGCTTCTAAAGTTTCCTAGGCACTTTTCAATATTATTATATGTTATGAATTAATATTTATACAATATAATAGTCCTTATCAAATCCCATTACTTTTAATACTTCATCAATAGTAATTGAAGTTAGATTATCTTTTAATGTATCTAATTCTTTTCTAATTAAACTTTTCATTTCTATTGCTTGATCATTTTCTAAAAGTAATTCTAATGATTTAATTATTATATACATATTGGTATGTAATGCTTTATCAGGAGATTTTTTAGTTTTATCTAGTCTAATATAGAATGTACTTCTATAAGTATATAATCTATCATCATGAGCTGCTATATTACGAACTGAAGTTAAATTACCAAGAATATTTTTTAATATTCTATCATTAATATGAAATTGCTTACTTATTTCTTGTCTATCTTGTTGTTTCATTAAACCATAAAACTTACTTATAGTTCCAAGTGATAATATTTTAGTAACAACCCAAGGTGGAACAAATCCATATTTACTCATATAATGAGTTATTGCATCATGTTTACCATTTCCTTTATCAATTTCATTTTTTATTTCTTCAATTAATCTTTCTATATGTTCTAAGTTAGAATCATCATCCTTTAAATCAAAATTATTGATATCTAAATAATCTTCTAATCCATACTTTTCAGCAAATAAATTGGCAATTTTAGTTTTTATTACTGCTTCTATTTCAAGTATATATTTAAGCATTATTATCTTTAAATTTTTATCAAACTTATACATTGCAAATATTTCTTCAAATGAAGCATTACCTTTATAATTATCTCCTATTTTAAATATCCATTTATAGGAGTTTACTATTGAATAATAAGAATACTTTTCAATTAAATATCTAGCATTATTATCATCTTTTATTGATACACCTTTTGAAGTTAATATTTCTATTAATTCATTTGTTGATTTAAATTCTTTAACCATTTTTACCTCCTATAAAATGAAAAAGACCTAGGGCTTCAAAAGTTTCCTAGGCACATCTCGATAAATAATATACACTATTTATTGATAAAATGCAATACTTTTGAAGAAATTTTCTAATCATTCCCTGATTAGGGTATAGATATTAGTTATGTTTTAAATAGTTTTCTAATTCTGATAATTTAATCTTATTATTTAAGTTTTCAATAAATATCTCATTAGAATAATTAAAAGCTAGAAAGGTTATATCATTAATTATTATTCTATGTGGTTCTAAATAAGTAAGATTAGTTTTATCAATAATTCTTAAATTACTATTAATAATAATTGGTTTAACTCTACAAAACTCACAAATAAATTCTAATCTTTTTCGCAAGTGTTCTTCCATTCTAACTTCTTGCTTGATAACATTTAGCATTTTAATCAATCCTTTCTTTGAAAGACTTTTTCCTAAACAAGAAAAAAATCAATCCTAATCTAGAATTGATTGTCTATTTATTCTCGAAACTATAAAAAGTTCGAGCGGATTTCCCTATGGTGCCGATAGACAGAATCGGACTGTCCTCTGATCCTTACCAAGGACCTGTTTTGCCACTAAACTATATCGGCAAGAAAAGAATTATAAAGAATTAATTCTATCCTTAATTTTATTACTTACTTCTTTCATATCAGCTTTTCCCTTTAATAATGGTGTAGCTTCCTTCATAATGGCTCCCATATCTTTTGGGCTAGTTGGATTTACTTTCTTAAATATATCATCAATAATTACATCTATTTCTTCACTAGATAATTGTTTTGGTAAATATTCAGATAATATATCAATTTCCTTTTGGGTAGCTTCAATTAAATCATTTCTTCCACCTTTTTCAAATTCAGAAATAGATTCTTTTCTCATTTTAATTTGTTTGGAAACAACATCAATTAATAATTCTTCATTTTCTTCTTTTTTATTATTAATTACTTCAAGTTGAATAGCACCTTTCACCATTCTTAATACAGTAAGACGCTCTTTATCTTTTTCTTTCATTGCAGTAATTAAATCACTTTTCATCTTTTCTAGTAAATTCATATAATCATCTCCAGTTCATTATTATTATAATATAAACTAACTAAAAATTTCAATAAAAAAAGACTAATCTTTGTTAGCCTTATTTCTTTTACGTGCGTTCTTTATTCCGGCTTTTTTTGCCTCTCTTCTTCTAATACCAGGTTTGTCATAAAATTCTCTTTTACGTTTTTCAGAAGGAACTCCGTCTCTTGCTAATTTTTGTTTGAATTTTTTAAGCGCTGCATCTAAGCCACCATTCTTAACTGAAACTCTTGTCATTCAACTTCCCCTCCTTCCGTTTTCAACTAGAAAGAATTATATCACAACTTTTCTAGTAACTCAACACATTTTCGACATTTTTTGACTTTTTTTGTAAAATTCTGTTAAAATTTAGACTTCTTGTATAACAGTAATAATCATTGGCTTACTTTCTGTCTCTTTGTAATAGAACTTTCCAAGCTTTTCTCTTACCTCATTTTTTATAGTTGTATAGTCAACTCTTGAAGAAGATATTTCTATGTTATTTTTAAGTATTTCCAAGCATATATCTTGAGTTTCTTTTATCAAGTCTCCACTTTCTTTAACATATACAAATCCTCTAGTTAGAACCTCAGGTCCAGCTAGAATTTGTTTTGTTGCTTTATCAAGAGTGGCACTTATTATAACAATACCATTTTCTCCAAGCATTTCTCTATCTTTTAAAACAAGATCTCCTATATCTCCTTGGCTTTTTCCATCAATTAATATTTCATCAACATTAACGTGTTCAATATCATCAGTTAAATTACCATCTACAAAAGTAGCTACATCGCCATTTTGTTTTAAGATTATGTTTTCTTTTGGTATACCTACTTCTTCTGCGATTTCTGCATTCATTACTTGATGACGATATTCTCCTTTTACTGGAAAATAATATTTAGGATTCATAAGGTTAATCATAAGCATTAAATCTTCACGTGATGCATGGTGTAATAAATGTTTCTTAGCTGATAGGCATACAACATTTACATTAGCCATTGCGATCTCATCCATAATAAGAGCAAGTCTTCTTTCTATTCCTTCATAACTTGGTTCAGTTATAAAAATAGTATCTGTATCTTTTAATTTGATATATTTATCAAATCCTCTTATTATTCTTTCTAGATTCATAAATGGTTTTTCTTTTTCATCACTTATTAGTACTACTACACCCTTATCATTTAAATTAGATAAGTCTCCAATTCTATCTTTATCAAAATCAATATAACCTAAATCTATAGATCTATTTATTAAGTGCTGAAGACTTTTGCCCATTATAACAACTTTTCTTTTAGTCTCCATTACTTCATTAAATATTTCTTGGACTCTATATATGTGTGCAGTCATTATAGTAGCAATAATTCTATCACTAGTTTTAGCAAATACATCTGCGACAAAGTCGCTTACCCTATTGTTTGGACTAGTATGTCCAGGTTTTTCTGCATATATTGATTCACTTAATAGACATAGTACACCTTGTTTTCCAACATAAGCAAGTTTACCAATATCTGTTTTATAATTTTTCATCATAGTTGAATCAAATACAAAGTCTCCTGTATATACAATAGCTCCATCTTTAGTATATAAAACATAACACACTGCATCTGGGATTGAATGTGTTACACTTATTGGAAAAACAGCTAGATCTCCAAATGTTAATTTAGAATGAGGTCTAATTTCTTTTAAATTAGTTGCCTTAATATTGTTTTCCTCTAAATCAATTTTTAATATTTCCATTGTATATTTAGTTGCATATATAGGTAAATCTGGCATGTCATATAAAATATCTGCGGTAGCACCCATATTTGAATCATGACCGTGTGTTAAAAATATACCCTTTATTTTATCCTTATTTTCTTTTATATAAGTATAGTCAGGTAAAATATAATCAATACCCAACATCTTATCATTACCGTATTTAAGTCCTGCATCAAATATAAATATATTATCATCAACATCGACTACATACATGTTTTTACCGTTTTCGTTTAGTCCACCTAAACTAAAAATTTTAATTTTACTCATTTTTTTCTCCTTTCTTTATATATACACTTGATAAAAGCTTTCTAATTATACCACATTTTTTAAAAAAAGAAAAGGATATTACTATTTAGCAAGTATCTTTAATGCATCACGTGCTGCCTCTTGTTCTGATTCTTTTTTAGAACCAGCACTTCCTTTTCCATATATAATACCATCAATTTTTACAACTGTTGTAAATAACTTGTTGTGTGCAGGTCCTTGTTCAAGAACAACTTCATATTCTAAACTTTTTTGTTTAGTTTGAACATATTCTTGCAAAGCTGACTTATAGTCGCTAAAAAATAATATATTTGGATCTTCTACATATGGAATAACAATACTATCAATTACTCTTTTTGCAGTAGAGAATCCTAAATCTAGGTATATTGCACCCATTAGTGCTTCAAATATATCAGCTAATATTACTTTTTTATATCTTCCGCCATCTATTTCTTCACCATGTCCAACTTTAATATATTTACTTAAGTTTAAATCTTTAGAATATTCATAACATGCATTTTCACATACATAACTAGCTCTTAACTTGGTCATTTCACCTTCATTTATTGTTTTGGTTTTATATAAATAATCACTTGCGACTAGTTCTAAGACTGCATCTCCTAAAAATTCTAATCTTTCATAGTCACTTTTAATGTGATTTTCATTCACATATGATGAATGTGAAAAAGCAGTTGTATATAATTCTAAGTTTTTAGGCTTAATATTAAGTCTATCAAATAATTCTTTCATATAATCACCTACACAATTGTATCATAATTAATAAGTTAAAGTCTATATATATCATAATATATCAAAATAATTAATTTTATATTGTTTACTTTTAATAATGTCTTTTTCTATTTCGATTATTCTTGTTTGATTTTTATCTTGGAATAATTCTTTTTTTATGTTTTCATTAATAAATCTACTTATAACGGTATCCTTAAATTCACTAAATTCTTGTGAATTATTAAATGGGATCCCTGATAATAGGCCTTTTGAAGAGACAAGCATATTTTCTTTTACAATCCATATTACTGGTTCTACTTTAACCCAAGCATACCAATCTTTGTGATATATAAGTCCATTAGATAAAACTACTGGGCAATTACTATTATTAATTACTCTTACAAATCTTTCACCATTGTATTCATATTCATAACTTTTTCCATTTGGAAATGTATATGAATTTCCAGTTAATAATAATTTTTTATATTTAAGATTTTTTTCTATCTTTATTTGTTTTTCTAAATCAACTACATATTGTGGATACATACCAAGCATCACTTTTTTTGTTTTAAGCTCTTTAGTTAAATCTTTATTAAATTTTAAAACTGGACGAATAGATTTGAAAGAGTCAAGTACTGAATCTTCTCTTAGAACTGAGGAGGCTGTTCCATCTAAATAAATTACACTTCCATCTATAAAATCTTTAGTATAATATGTTCCTGCTCTACCAGCAAATGTTAAATCGTTTGAAACATTAAATATAGTTTCAATACTACCACCCATTAATAATGATATATCAGTTATAGGCATTTCCTTGATGCAATTATCTAATTCATTTATACTTAATAATGTTATTTCAAAATCCATAATATTTCTCCTAATATTAATGTTTTTTATATATCTATATTTAAAACTTTTTTTGAATTTTTGTCAAACTTCTAGGGATTTTTTCCTTTATTGTTGATAAAATCTTTTTTTAATAGTAAAATAATACATATGGTGATTATATGAAAAGTCTTGCAATTTTTTTAATAAAACTTTATCAAAAAATGCCTTTTTCTAGTCACTTTAAATGTAAATATATTCCTACATGTTCTAATTATTCTATAGAAGCCATAAATAGATATGGTTTTATAAAGGGAAGTTATTTATCAATAAAAAGAATATTAAGGTGTAATCCACTCTCTAAGGGAGGATTTGATCCGGTGTGTTGCGAAGGAGAAAAAAATGAAAAGAAAGAAAAGTATATTTAAATTATTAGCTATTATATTATTGCTTGGTGTTATAACAACAGGATGTTTTAAAAGAGATGATATGGAGGATATAAGTATTATAACTACTGTATATCCACTTGAATATGTAGTAAATCAATTATATGGAAATAACTCAGTAGTAAATTCAATATATCCAGATGGTGTTGATATAGATGAATATAAGATTACATCAAAAGAATACAAAGATTTTAGTAAAAAAGATCTATTTGTATATAATGGATTAAGTTCTGATAAAGATATCGCATTAAAATTAGTAAATAAAAATAAAAACATAATGATAATGGATGCTAACTTTGGTATGGAAATTCAATATGGTATAGAAGAGTTATGGTTAAATCCATCTAACCTACTTATGATAAGTCAAAATATTAAAAATAGTCTTGATGAATTAATAGATAGTAAGTATATCAAAGAAGAAATAGAAGAAGCATATGTAAATTTAAAAGTTGAGTTATCTGAATTAGATGCTGATATAAAGATGTTAAGTGAGAATGCTTCAAATAAAACTTTGGTTGTTGCATCTCCTTCATTACAGTATTTAACAAAATATGGATTTGATGTAATATTAATAGATGATAAATCTGAAAATGAAAGAAATGTTGATAAGGCTTATAATTCCCTAAAAGATGGATCTGATAAGATATTTATATTAAGTGGTGATAAAGAACCTGAATCATTAAAAAAATTAAAAAATGAAACTGATGCAGAAGTAATAACAATTAATAAACTAGATAATATATCTGATGAAGATAGAGATAATAAGAAAACATATACTTCATTAATGAAAGATAATATTGAACTATTAAGAAGAGGAACTGAATAATGAGTGCTAATGGAGATAAGGGATCTGACAGAATTGTATCCCTTTTTTTTGGAAAAAGTAAAAAGAATAAAATAGTCTCTTTAGATGATGAGAAAAAAGAGAAAAGAAAAAGTAGAATAACATATGTACAAACAGTTGAAGATGCAAAGTCATTAGAAAATCAAACTACCCCACTACATCCTGCAATTAAAGAAGATGTAGAAAAGGAAAAGGAAAAAGATAAAGGTATTACTCCCCCTAAGGCGAAGGAAAATAATCCTACTGTTTCTAAAACAAAAATTTCTAATGATGCTAGTTCTTCAGAACATGTAGATGAAGAAACCGTAAAAGAAACAGAAGAAGTTACTATTCTTCCACCTCCTCCTATAAAGATAGAAACGCCTATTGTTGATGAGGTTAAACAAGATGATAAGCTACTTGAACTTGCGATAATAAAAGAATTAACTCGGGTAATAAAAGAGGATTTAGCTGAATTAGAAAAACTTGAGTATGAAATGATGGTTATTCATGATAAAGAGGAAAAAGAATACGATACAAAAGAGGTAGAAAAATTAAGAGAAGAATTACTTGATTTAATAAGAAAGTTTGAAAAAATAAAAGAAAAATACGATACAAAAGATCATGATAATATTAATTTAAGAGATTTTATTAACGATAATGATTTATATAGAATTGTAAGAGAATATACTGAAAACGTTAAAGATAATGTTTTATATGATGATATACAAAAAATAGAAGAATATATATCAGTAATAGATAAAATTGCGATGGGAGAAAAGGAATCTGAATCTTTACAAAATGAGCTAGATGATAAATTGGATAAGTTTAACATTAGAGATGATGAATTTGATTTAATGGTTAATAGCTTTGATAATATAGATGATATAAATAAAAGAATTGATGCTTTTACAAAGAGTCAAGATGCAATAATATATGATTTAGAAGAAAAAATAAAATCTAACGGAGATATAACTACTAATATTGAAACATATACAGAATTTGTAACACATACTGAAAACCTTATTGCCGCAGCATTACTTTTTAATGCCAGTAAAAAAGTACCTCCTACTCCTGCAGGTATGATTGTAAAATCAGGAATGATTATTCAAGCTGTTGATTTAGCTGCCAATTTTATTGAAAGAAGAGATAAAACACGCCAAACTACTAGAGTTAGATATGATGACTTTAGTAAAGATATTAATAATGCTATATATGAAGTAGATACAGCTTCATTTAAAATTGATGATGCATTTGGTAAAATTTCTGACTTGAGAAATGATTTTATGAATCAATGCGGTGAGTATCAAGGAGATATTAAAGAATTTGATAATTTTATAAAGATGCTTGATGATGCTGAAGCGCAACTAAAAGTTAATAAAAAAATGCTTACTGATTACTCATATTCATTTAAGCAAACACTAGATAAAAATAACGCTAAAGTTAAAAGATTAGAAGAAATTAGAAATAATGACTAATCTTTTTTCTTTTTTTCACACAAAGAACACATTAATATGTATAATATTATTTGGAGGTAGATATGAAAATACTAGTTGTTGATGATGAAAAATTAATAAGAGATGTTATAAAAGAATATCTTTTAAAAGAAAATTTTGAAGTACTTGAAGCTGAAAATGGTGAAGAAGCAATAGACATGTGCAATAAACATGCAGTTGATTTAATGATATTAGATATAATGATGCCTAAGATGGACGGTTATACTGCATATAAAACTATTAAAGGACAAAGAAGAATTCCTACAATAATATTGTCTGCACGTAGCGAAGAATATGATAAACTCTTAGGATTTGATTTAGGTGTTGATGATTTTATTGCGAAACCATTTTCACCTAAAGAATTAGTCGCGCGTGTTAAGGCAGTAACCAGAAGAAATAATGATGATTTAACTGAAGACTTTGTATATGAAGGATTAAAGGTTAACTTTATGGGAAGAGTTATTACTATAGATGATGAGGAAATTAGAGTTACACCAAAAGAATTTGACCTACTCGCCTACTTTATTAAAAATAAAAACATCGCAATTTCAAGAGAAATACTTCTTAATAAAATATGGGGATACGACTTCTTTGGAGATGATAGAACTGTAGATACTCATATTAAGATGCTTAGAAATAGTCTTGGAAAGTATAGAGACCTAATTATTACTGTAAGAGGGGTTGGATATAAATTTGAAGCAAAATAAATTTAAGAATATTTCTCTTAAAAATACGATATGGGTATATCTTACAGGATTCTCTATACTGATACTTTTCTTCCTATTCCTATTTCAGATATTGTTTCTTGATAAATACTATGAATGGTCTAAAACACGTGAAATTAAACTTGCCTCTTTAAAAATAAAAGAAAAATATTCAAGAGGTAAAGATATGAGTGATGTACTAAACGACCTACTCTTTAATAAAGGAATATGTATAAATATATTAGATAATGGCACATTAATAACTTATAACAATAATATGAATAAAAGTTGTGTACCTACTAGTGATGTTGAGGTATATAAAAATGAACTAGAAAAAAACAATAATAAAGACATTATATTTGAATCTACTAGTAAAAAATATGAAATTAAAAGTATGGTTTATGCTTTCGCTGTTGATAGTGATACATATTACTTTTTAACTACATCAATAAATCCAATAGATTCTACTGTTACTATTCTAAAAAATCAGTTTTTAACTGTTTCAATAGTAATATTATTACTTTCATTTGTAGTTGGATTCTTTATTTCTCAAAAACTTTCTAAGCCTATTACAACACTTAGTAAATCTGCTAAAAAAGTAGCTAAAGGAGATTATAAAGAAGAGTTTAAGAGTGATAGTAATATTAGTGAAATACAGGAATTAACAACTTCATTAAATTATGCAAAAGATGAACTTTCTAAAACCAATGAATTAAGAAGAGAATTACTTGCTAATGTATCACATGATTTAAAAACACCTCTTACAATGATTAAGGCATATGCAGAAATGGTAAGAGATATAACTTATAAAGATGATGAAAAACGCGAAGAAAATCTTAATGTAATAACCAGTGAAGTTGATAGATTAAATCTATTAGTAAGCGATATATTAGATTTATCTAAAATGCAAGCAAATATATATGAATTAAATGAAGAAGACTTTGATTTAGTAAAATTAACTCAAATAATAATAGATAGATATGAGATATTTTCTTTAACTGAAAAATATAAATTTGTATTTGAATGTAACAAGGAAAAAATTATGATTCATGCTGATAAACAAAAGATGGAACAAGTTTTATATAATCTTATAAGTAATGCAGTAAATTATACTGGTGATGATAAAGTAGTTAAAATTAAGATTAATGATAACAAAGATGGTTCATGTAGGGTTGAAGTAATAGATACTGGAAAAGGTATTAAAAAAGAAGAAATAGATTTAATTTGGGATAAGTATTATAAAAGTAATAAAAAGCATAAACGTAATATGCTTGGTACTGGATTAGGACTTTCAATTGTAAAAAATATATTTGAATTACATAATTATAAATATGGAGTCACTTCGAAAAAAGATAAGGGTTCTACTTTCTATTTTGAAATACCAAAAGAAAAAAAGTGTAAAGATGTTTAAATCTTATACACTTTTTTCTTTATATAAATTTATTATTTTACTACATATGGACTATCTTTTGTTCCATCGCCGCTTATTATTTCTACATCAGATGAGAGATTAATTACAGGACGTACGCCAAGTGAATAATTAGAATAATATTGCAAGGTATAACTAGCATCATTAGCTGCAAGGTGGGCACCATATGTATCGCTAGCAGAAATAAAAGCAACTGGTGTCATTGTCCAATAAAAAGTATTATCATTTAAGTAATAATTGTTATTGATAGTGGAAAATACTCCCCCTCCATATGCAAGTTCATCTAGAGTTAATAATCCAATTGGTGCTGTCAATAGCTTATTACCATGTTGACTTGTAGTTATTGTAAACAAATCGTTTGTTTGTGGGCATTTGAATTGTGGCTTATACGTTTCACTTTCTCTGTTATAACCATCATACCATGTCCATTCAGTTCCATATCCTTCTCCATTATCATACAGGCTTCTATCATTACAGAATCCTGCAGAAGTAGACATATACGAAGTGTAACTACCTAAATTTGTATTATACCAATTATCTAGATATGTCTTTATTGTGCTGTTATTTGTATTTTTATGGGTTCCTTCATATGTTGATGCTCCTAATGTTCCATACATATAACCTACATATGCATTATCATTTAAGTTATTGTTATACTTACTACTTCCTACTGGATCTTCAGTAACAAGCCTTATGCTTCCATCTTCATTTATTCTTACTATTCTCCATATAATACTTTCTGCAACGTTTGATGTAAATGTCGCTTTATTTGCTGTAATAGTACCACCCTTGCTTGAACATGTCGTTTCTGTATTTTCATCAATACCAACAACATATCCATAATTTTCGTACTTAAAATTTGTGCATATATTTGTAGATAAGCATTGTGCTTCTGTTGGATTATATTCAAGCGTTTTATTTGCTGAATCGTAATATGCCACGCTTTTTCCATTATAAGTGCATTTATTTCTAGTTTGAGTTGCAAACTTAACATAATTGTTAGTAACATCACCTCTAAAGTAATATGTTGTTTTATTTTCTTCAGTATTCGTACTTGTATAATATAATCCTTTTCCATTTGTATCACTACTTATTTGTGAGAAATCAATTGATGAATCTGACTGTGCTGTATTGTCTGCTAGAATCCTTTCTGCTAGAGTTCCAATGGATTGTGCAGGTGGTGTGTATTCTCCTCCATTATACTGAATATAAATTAATTGTATTTCATATTTTGACTCTTTTACTTCTGGGAGTGTTTCTGCTTCTTCTGGAATTTCTACTTTCATTGTAAAACTCATTTTTGAACCTGAAGTTAATACTTCTGTTCCTATTAAGCTATTACTAAATTTAAGATTTTTATCTTTATTTGTTTTTGTTTGAATTATATCTTTTAATACTGCATCTATATTACCTTGATTCTCTACTGTTACTTCATATTCAATAGAATCTCCTGGCATCCATAAGTTTGCTTCAAATGATGCGGTAGTATTGGTGAAAGTATTTGATACATTCTCTGCTCTTCCTGTTTTATTAGCTTCTAATAACTTCATATTAGTTATTTTTACACTCCAATTACCTTGCATATTAGCTGTACCACTTATATTTAGAGTTTGGGATAATACTGCATAAGCAATTCCCATAAATACAAGCAAAGAGCATAAAGCGCCAATTATGATATTTCTTTTCTTTCTATCTTTCATCTTACACCTCTCTTATTTTAATCTATACTCATTATACACCCCCACCCAACGGTTTTTCAAGGCAGAATGTTTGTTCGATATAAAGCATTAAAAAAAGAGTGAAATTTCGCTCTATGTTATATCTTATACACTTTTTCTTTTACCTTAGAATTATTTTGCATCGAATCTTTAACGCATTCTGATAATATGAAATATCTAAGCGCTGTATTTCTGTTTTTTAATAATTCTTTTCTAGATACTATATCTCCTTTTACTAGTGAGGGTTGATTTGTAAAATCAAGTGGTTCTTCCCCTACTAAATTATAATAATGAATACCATCTTCATCAATACTTTTAATTATTTCTCCGCCTAAAAAATCATTTACAACAAGTGAAGTAACTTCATCTTGACCAACACTTGGATTACTACTATCCCAACTAACAAATGGATAACAAGTATCTCTATTCCAAGAGTCTTCTAATGCAAATTTTAATAGATCTAAATTCATATACTACCTCCACCATAAACTATTATTATTCTTATAAATTAATATTATAATAAATAAGAAAAAAAGACAATCATTTTCTTAAATTGTCTTTTCGGTAATAAGATGTGATAACTTTTTTATCTGTCTATTTAATAGTATACAAAGTTTATTTATTCTATCTTCAGTTATTCCTGTTATATTTTGATATTTATGAAGCAATTCATCATATTCTTCTACTACTCCATCAAGTTTAGAGATATCTATTCTTTTAATATCCTTAACAACTTTTATAATATCATCAAATGTTACTATATTGTAAAATAGTCTTCCTTCTCCATTAATGGATATTTCATCACTATTATATATAGTCATCTTTAATGATTCACCATTGTCAAATATAGGTGCAACATCAAGCCATTCTAAGGTATTAACATCTCTTATTATTCCAAAATTATTTAAATGCCTATCCTCATTCATCATTAAAAAATCTAATATATACATATTTTCTATTTTTTCTCTTGCGTTTTTTATTCCATTTTGTTCAAGTATTTTAATATACTCATTATAATCCTTACTTGTTTTATGTTTTGTAATTCCATACATTATTTGAGATGCAGTTATTAGTTCTGTATCTTTATTTATAAAACAAAGGCATTTAGATACTACTTTATTCTTAAATGTATCTAATGTATAAGTAACGTGATCAAAGCCTAATTTATCACATATTATAGATGCTAAAACTTCATTGAATGGCTGTAGATAATCATTTTTATATCCACCTTTTAATAAATATCTTTTACCATCTTCTATTATCCAAGATTTTTTTAACATACCATTGGTAGTATTATTTGGGCTCATTAGCGTTTCTTTTCTTGTTATTGAATCATAATTATCAGAAAAACTTGCTTCTACAAATTCTGCAGAGTCAAAGTCGTGGTCAAAAAAGTTTACATCTTCATATTTAATATTACTCCCTACCTGTTTAATCCAATACTGATCTGATAAGGAAAGAGCAAATGCCCTATCAAATAATTCAAGTGGTGTGGAAATATTTAATCGTGCAAGTAACATATCAAGTTCATCTCTCCATGAAGGTATACCTCTTCCAATAAACCAGTCATTTAAGTTAAATCTAAAATCTTCTTTCATTTCATATGATTTTTTTATAATTAACGGGGCATATTCTATATTTCTTATTTCTATTATTTTATCAAATACTTTAATACCTTCATCATAATTTGCGATTAAAACCTCAGTATTTTTATTCATTAATACATATTTCATACCACCTCATCCTTTCTTACTACAGTTGTAACTTCAAATTAATATTATAATAAATAAGAAAAAAAGACAATCATTTTCTCAAATCATTGTCTTTAATTATATATAATTTATTTTTTCTATAAAAGGCATAAAAAACATTTTCTAATTCTACATTGTCCTCTATAAGCATATTTGTTATCCACTCTTTGTTTTTACCAATTTGTTTTAATGTATCATAATCAATTATTCCATCTAATATGAGTGGCATAGGATATTCTCCTCTTCTTTCCTTTTCTTTTCTAAATACTGATAACTTGCCACTTGTTTCTAGTACTGCATAATCTACTTCTTCTATACTTCTTATATTTTTATCTCTTAGTTGGGTTAGTAAGTCTTCTAAATTATATCTTTGCCTTACCATTTCATTAAAGTTTAACCTTCCATTATTAATTATTACTGAAGGGTTTCCATCAAA
>JABLTL010163488.1_pt1 | contig 14461 bp, 8 predicted proteins | sample 7160151 | NCBI WGS metagenome assembly JABLTL01 (sample SAMN14651223, study PRJNA627086) | human gut metagenome | isolation source: feces | host: Homo sapiens
AATTCTGGTTCTCCTCCATTATATCCTTTGGCACCGGAAGTATTCGGCACGACTTGTCGAAGCGTGCGCCGGGGAAGCCCTTGCGGTGGAAACCATACTCGCTCTCGAATGTTCCGAAGCGAATCATGTCGTTGCGGCGCCAGTTCTCGTCAACAAACTCACGTCCACGCTCGTCGAGGATATCCTGCAACGTTGGCGTGCCGGCAAACTGGGGAGCATGCACATAAGAGCGTATCTGATTGAACAGCGACTGCGGAGTGTCTGCATTTGTAGTACTTGCGCCACGCAGCAGAGCCTCAGCCTTGGTAAGTATGATGTCAGCCAAGCGGAAGATAGGCACGTCGTTGCTCTGGTTGCGCTTGTACATCGAATACTCGTTGGGGTTGGGATAGAACTTCAGCGAGCGGTAGCCCTGACTCCATCCCTTGCCGTTGGCTCCACAGTTGATTTGCTGACGCGATGTCTCGCTATCGTCCTTCAGACTGATACTCTTGGAGAGCGTGAGCTGCTCGCCTTTGTAGATGTAAGGCTGCGAGGTGGCAACTCCCGTGAGGGCATCGTGGATGAACACCTTGCCATCGGTTGTGGCACCAAGGACAGTCTCGTTGCGGTCGTCGCCAGGTAGAGTGAAGAGATTGGCAAACTCCTCGTTCATGGCACAAATGCCTGCGCACGAGTTGTTCATCTTGCCGCCAAGATAGCCCATAGAGTCGCCGTTGTCCACCTTGCGGAAGGTGCGGTAGCGACCGTAGCGCATGCCCGTGGCGTTCACCTTGTCATAAGGCATGGCATAGATGAAATCCTTAATCTGCTGGCCGTTGTCGTAGAGGAATTTCTTGCGATAGGCGTCAGAGAGATCGAACACACCACTATTGATGATGTCGTCGCAATATTTCACACACTCGTCGAGCTTCTCGTTGCGTGTCGTGGCAGCGTCGTAGTCGGCCACGTTGGCAGCCGTATATACTCCCCAGTTGATGTAGAGTTTCACGAGCAGAGCCTCAGCCATCCAGTAGGTAGGCTTGCCGTAGGTGGCTGCATTCACCGACTTGGTGAGCATGGGCAAACATTCCTTTATCTCCTTCTCGATGAATCGTGCCACCTCGCCACGCGGCTTGCGCTCCACAGCCTCGCCATCGTCGGGCAAACGGTCGAGCACGGGCACATCGCCGAAGCTGTCCATGAGTATGAAGTGATAGAAGGCACGCATCACACGTGCCGGAGCCACCTGCTCTGGCTTGGCGTTGTCGCCAAGGTCTTTTATCACCTGGTTGCACTTGGTTATGCCCGAAGCAAGGTCGGCCCAGTAGTTCAGTGGAGTATTGTCGGGCTTGAAGTTATGCAGCGTAGGGTTCACATTCTCGGCATTGTCGTAGTAGTCGCCGTCGAAGCTGATGCCCGCCGCCTCGTCCGAGGCGAATGTCTGGGTGCGGTTGTAGTTGTCGCCAAGCTGCTGTCGGAAGGCGTAGTAAACGTCAGCCATCTTTGCCTCCAAGGCAACTTCCGACTCCGTAGGATAGTCGGTATATTTTGATTTCACGTCCACATCCAGGTCGGTGCAGCTTGTGGCAAGCACAAGGGCAGAGGATGCGAGTGCGAAAAGTATTGACTTTTTCATTGCTGTTACTTTTTGTTTGTCTCTTTAGAAATTAACTTTCATGCCCACCATAAATGTGCGTGTGTGCGGATAATAGTCCTTGCGCCAGTCCACACCCGGAGTGAGTCCGCCGAGCGAAACCTCTGGGTCGGAACCCTTGTATGAGGTGAGCGTGAACACGTTGTTGCACGTGGCGTACATCGAGAGGTTCTCCACCCATCCGTTCAGCTTGCCAAAGTCGTAGCTCAACGTCATCGACGAAAGTCGCAGGAAGGAGCCATTCTCTATGTAGCGGTCGGAAGGCGACTGCGAGTTGACGTCGCCATAGTTCTGGTCGGTGAGTGCCTCTCGGAACACATTCTTGCCTTGTGTGATGAGTGCCACTCCATTATACTGAGCACGCATGGCGTTGAATATCTTGTTGCCAAACACACCTTGGAAGAAGAGGTTGAGAGTCCAGTTCTTGTACGAGAGATTGTTGGTCCAACCCATCGTCAGCTTAGGCTGAGCCGAACCTGTCTTTGCGCGGTCGGTGTCGGTGGGTTTGATGGTTTTCTCGCCAGTACGCTTGCCTGTCTCGGGGTCGTGCACCCAGAACTGTGATATTCCGTTTTCGTCGTGTCCTGCATACTCATAGGTGTAGAACTGTCCTATCGGGCTGCCCTCCATGAGTCGCTGCACAGCCACACCCGTGTTGCCCGCAATCCAAGGATAACCAAGGTCCTGATACTTCACGGAGAAGGCAGCGTTGGATAGTTTCTCCACACGGTTGCGGTTGTGCGAGAGGTTGAGCGATGTGGTCCATTGCCAGTCCTCGTTCTGCACGGGAATGGCGTTGATGGTAAGCTCTATTCCTCGGTTGGAGATGTCGCCCACGTTGGCTGTCATTGTGCCGTAGGGATAGCGGTTGGTCGACACGGGGTAATAGTAGATGAGGTCGGACGTGCGCTTGTCGTAATACTCGATGGTACCGGTTAGGCGCGAGTTGAAGAATCCGAAATCCAATCCGATGTTGAACATTCCCGTGCGCTCCCATTTCAGGTCGGCATTCGAGTTGTTGGTAGCGGCGAGAGTGTGCTTGTTGGTGGTCACTCCGTTGGCATCGGTATACTGGAACCATCCGCTCACTCCGTATGTGCGGCGAGCTGAATAGGCGTCAAAGCCGAGCGAGTTGCCGCTCACGCCATATCCTACACGCAACTTAAGGTCGGAGAAGATGTCGAGATTGCGCACAAACTCTTCCTCGCCAATGCGCCATGCTGCCGAGATAGAGGGGAACGTAGCCCAACGGTTGTTCTTGCCGAATGCCGAGGAACCGTCGCGGCGAAGCGTTGCCTGAAGATTGTAGCGCGAGGCGTAGGAATAGTTGAGTCGTCCATAAAAGGAAATCATGCGCAAGGTAGACTCTGCCCCACTCTCCACTCCGTCCATGCCGTCGATTTGGTTGGCGTATGTGAGGTTGTAGTATTTCACAGCGTCGTTGTAGAAGTCCTTTACGGTAAGTCCGAATCCATCGTCCTGGTTGCTCTGCTCCCACGAGTAGCCTATCATGGCTCCCACGCGGTGGTAGCCGGGGAAGGAATGCGTGTAGTTGCCGAAGGTCTCAAACACTTCCTTGTTGTTCATGTAGGTGGAGCGCTTGGCCTGGCCGTTGGTCTTCACAATCTGCGACTTTGTAGAGTGGTATTCCGAGAGCACGTTCTGGTCGTACATGTATGAATACTGTGCGCTCCATGTGAGATCTTTCAGCAGGTTGAGGTCGGCCTTTCCGGTTATCTGCATACGTCGGTAGATGGTCTGTCGGGTGTCCTCGCTGATCATCGACATCGGGTTGTAGTACTGTGTGGTGCTTGTCGACTCGCTCCATGAGCCGTCGTTGTTGCGCACCGGCTGGCAGGGCGAATAATACACCATGGCATCGGTAACACTCACACCATGCTCCTGAGCCTCGATACCCTTCTTTGTAGTCTGGCTGGCGTTCACTCCAAGCGACAACTGCAGGTGGTCCTTGAGCACCTTTGAATGTGCAAGCGCGCGTGCTCCGAAACGTTCCATCTCAGAAGAGCGTATCACGCCCTCGTGGTTGAGATAATTGAGCGACACATTGTAGCCCGAACGTGCGTTGCCGCCCGATACAGCAAGATTATGATTGTGGGAGATGCCCGTGCGCTCCACCTCCTTCTGCCAATCGACATTGGCTCCCATGTCGTTGGTAAGCTCAAAGCCATTCTTTTGGGCATAGGCACGCAAGTCGGCGGCTGACGCAAGGTCGAGATTCTTTGCCACGCTCTCCACGGCCATGTAGCCGTTGTAGGTGACGTGGGCTGAGCCTGCATGTCCGTGCTTGGTTGTCACGATGATTACGCCGTTGGCTGCCTTCGAGCCGTAGATGGCTGTGGCTGTGGCGTCACGCAGGATGTCTATCGACTCTATGTCGTCGGTAGCCACAAGAGAGAGGTCGACGCCTGGCACACCATCGACTATATAATAAGGCTCCATGGCAGCACCCGTGCGCAAGGTAGAGGCTCCGCGCAGAGTGATGGATGGGTCTGCGTTGGGGTCGCCGCTATTGCTCACGGTGAGACCTGGCACCTTGCCCTGCAGCAGCTGGGCAGGCGATGTGTAGACACCCTGATTGAGGTCGGACGACTGTATGGTGGTGATGGAGCTTGTCACATCCTTACGGCGCATCTTGCCGTAGCCCACTACCACCACCTCGCTCAGCTTGAGCGTGTCGCGGCGTGTCTCCACTACATCAGGGTTAGAATCGTTGGCTGCAAACGTGTTTGCACTCATGCCCGTCGCGAGCAACGTCAAGATCAGGTTCTTGTTCAATTCCATTATTTATATGTTAATGTTATTATTTCCGAAATAATCAGGTTCTAAAAAGTAGAAGCCTTAGAAGGCTTCGTTGATATTGAATATGAATCCGCTTTGTCCGGCTTTGCCAAAACCGTAGTCAAGCCTCACGTTCACGTTCTTCTTGAACTCCCAGCGGTAGCCAAGTCCGTAGTTGGGCAGCACGTGGCTAATCCGCATTTCGCTGAACTTTGGGAACACGGTTCCGGCTCCTACCCATACCACAATGCCGTTGCGCTTCCACACATGCTGGCGCAATTCTATCTGCGTCTCCATCTTGTGCTTGTCGCGGTAGCGTCCCTCATAGTAGCCTCGCATGGAGTAGCTGTTGCCGAGCAACGCCATCATGCCCCACGAGGGATTGCCGAAGTTGAGCAATGTGCGGAAGTCGGCTGCCAAGGTTGCTCCGCTCCAAAGAGGTAGATAGCCGCTTGTGCGAAGGTCAGTGGTCGAGAAGGCATGCTTATTGCCCATGAAACGCGGGCGGAAGATTTGTTGCAGCGACAGGTATACTCCCTTCTTAGGGGCTGTGAGATTGTCGCGTGTGTCATAGAGCACGGTGAATCCGGCTCCTATATTGTAAGTTTTGTGTCGTTGTCCTTCGAGCAACTCTGGTCGCTCGATTTTTGTTCCGCGTATGTAGTCGAATGCCATCGTCGGACCTATGAACAGATTGTCGGCTGTGCCGAACAGCCAGCTTGCCTTTATCTGCGCCTGCCAACGCTTCATGTCGCTTTGGTTGCTTTCGTCGTCGCCCATGACGTAGCCCATGCCCCAAAAGTCGCAGGGGAATGAATAGAAATATGTGGTATAGTCGATGCGTTGGCGGTCGCCAGGAAAAATATGAGTGCCTCGCACTCCGAGCATATAAAACCCTACGGTCGACACATCGCTGAAGAGCGACACATTGCTTGGTGGTTGCAAGGTGTCGTTGGGGTCGGAGCGGTAGAGCCCAGCTGCCACAAGTCCCAAGCCCAGCTTGGTGTCGGTGCTGTAGTGCGGGCCACCGATTACGCTGAAGTCAAAACGCTTGTTCTTCTTCTCCTTGTTGGCGTCGTTAAAGTAGTCGAGCAGTCGGGTGACAAAGCCACGCTTTTCCACCTGCCGCACCGTGTCGGCCTTCTCTTCCGCACGCATTGAGACGACTGAGAGAAGGAGCAAGAATGTTGTGTAGAACTTCATATTTTTAGTATTGAGCTTTTAGTAAACTAATCCAACATTGTCAACCCAGAATGTATTGCCAACGGTTCCTACATAGGCACCGCCGTGACTCGACGAAAATTGCAGAATAAGATGTGTGGGAGTGGCGTCGGCTGCTGCCCATCCCGTCTCGCGCACAATGACACTCTTACCCTTGGAATTGCGGGCATAGTCGACGGAGCGCAGCCCCATTGTAGAGGCGTCGTAGAAAGGCTTGGCGGTGATGTTGCCATAGTGTATCTCGTAGGTTGCGGCGTTGATCCATCCGTTGGTGGTCTTGCCATACTTGATTACAATTGTACCCACGCGCTGAGCCGTGATGTTGCCCTGTGCATCCTCGTGGCGGCGTTGCAGATAGAGCACGGTGATGCAATAGTCCTGACCTGCCACGGTGGTAGCCTTGGAGAATCCGTTTTGGCGTATGCGGGTCTTAGTGCCTGGCACTTGCACCCTATAGTCGTAGCGCAAGGCTTTGGGACGATGGTTGAAGGGGATGCCCCAGTTCAAGGCTTTGGGTCCGTCTTTGGTGCCGGTAATGGGTTCCTTCATGTCGCCCAGGAAGATGCTTCCCGCCGCAAGCACTTTGATGTTCATCATGCCAAGCACCTTGCATGTCTCAATATGGGTCTGCATCTTGGCGCAATAGCCCAAACCATGAGTGTCGCGATAAACCGAGTTGTTGGTCTTCACAACGCCCATAACCTTTGCCATGACGTTGCTCGTGCCCCACGGCGAGCCTCCAAGATTCACGTAAGGATTGTTGCCCGAGAGGGCCTTGTTGGGACCTATCTCATAGAGCGTCTTGGTCTTGCCGCCTATCACAGCCGACTCATGTATCTGACGTGTTACCCACGTATCGAAATCGCCATATTTGAATGGCACGAACTTGCCTTCGGCTCTTGCCTCATGAGGCTGGACGAGGACAAAAATGGCAGACAATACTGTCGTACGAAAGATACTAAATTTATCCATATCGTTGATTTTGTTGTTGCTTCTGCGTCTATTTTTGCATAAACTGCAAGCTTTATTTGCTTCTTGAATTGCAAAGGTAGACAAAAAAGGCCAAAGGGAAACTCTTTCTTTGTTAAAAGTTTTCGCTCAAAGGAGTTTTTGGCTATTTAAGTATATAAAAACGGATTTATATACCATTCGGAGAATATAAAACCATTGTAGCTTTCGGTAAAAGACAGAACAATGTAGCCGTAAAACATTATATAAAACCTGATTTTACTCTTTTATATTTCCTATTCATTGGTCAATTTCTCACGTAAACTACTATAATTGCACATTCGGCATAAAAATGTGAATAAAAATCTTTGTCAATCAACCAAATTCTGATACCTTTGCCACAGACATTGCACATTAAAACAACATTTGAGCAATACTAACAACTCAAAAATAAAACCTAAAACATATAAAAATGGACCCTATTGTTAACTTCAAAACCTTGCCCGAAAGGCTGCGCTCAATTGGACAGCGCGTGACGGTGGCTGTGGCTTCTCCTGCTGATTCACACACCGAGGAAGTGATTGAGCGAAGCATATGTGAAAACTTTGCTGAGTTTATACTTGTTGCTGTGGACGGAAAGCAGTCCATTGCCCAACGTCTTGTATCCGACTATCCCGATCATGCAAGAATCGTTGACGCCGCCGACGATGACGATGCCGCACGCAAGGCCGTGCAGGAAGTGCGCGAGGGCAGAGCCGACGTGCTGATGAAGGGTTCGCTCAACACCGACAACTTGCTGCGTGCCGTACTCAACAAGGAACATGGTATTCTCGTGAAGGGCAGCGTGCTCACGCATATTGCCGTGGCTGAGATTCCGGGCATGAACCGATTGCTCTTCTTCTCGGATGCAGCAGTTATCCCCTTCCCCACCACCGAACAGCTCGATGCCGTGACAACATACATAACACAGACTTGGCGAAGCATAACCGGAGCTACCACTCCACGCATTGCCCTGACTCATTGCACCGAAAAGATAAGCGAGAAATTCAAAACTCAAAACTACTCCCTAACTGTTCCCGGACTAATACCAAACTCATCCTTAAAGCACTTATTGAAATACGACGGCGAGGTGAACCCCACTTCGTAGGCTATTTCCGACACTGCCTTGTCGGTTTGCTCAAGCATACGGCGGGCCTTCACGAGGCGTGCCTTGCGCAGAAGCTCCACGGGGGTCTGACCCGTGAGCGCCTTCACCTTGCGGTAGAGCTGCACGCGCGACAAACCTATCTCCTCGCCAAGACGCTCGATGGTGAAGTCGGAGTCGCCGAGGTTGCTCTTTATTATCTCGCGCAGACGTGACACAAAGCCTTGGTCGGGCTGTCCGAGACGCTCCTCCTCCACTGCCTCCTGCTTACCGCCCGAGAAGATGGAGCGGAGCATGACGCGCGACTTGAGCAGATTGTCGACACGGGCGAGCAGCACTGAGCCTGAGAAGGGCTTGGTGATGTAGGAGTCGGCTCCTACCGAATATCCCTCCTCGCGCTGCTCGGTGAGCGAGCGTGCGGTGAGCAGTATCACGGGGATATGGCTTGTGGCGGTGTCGTCCTTCATCTGCCGCGTAAACTCCAAACCATCCATCACGGGCATCATCACGTCGCACACCACGGCTTGCGGCACAAAGCGGCGCGCCTTGTCGAGACCCTGCTTGCCGTCGGATGCCTCCACCACATTGTATTTTTGCGAGAGTATGGAGCGCAGGTATGTGCGCATACCGTTGTTGTCGTCGATGATGAGCACCAAGGGGCGGTCGTTGTCGAAGTCCTCGGCGTTGACGATGCGCTCGGCAAGCGCCTCTGCCTCGGTGTCGGAGGGGACGTAACTGTCGTCGACGAGTCCCTTGTCCTGCTGTGCCTGGGTGTTGGCGGCGGTGTCCTTCGATGGGTCGTAGCCCGGCTGCGAGTCGGGCAGGCTGATGATGAATGTAGTGCCCTTGCCCGGCTGGCTCTCGGCGTGTATGTCGCCATGATGCAGGTCGACGTAGGCCTTGACGAGCGAGAGACCAATGCCCGTGCCGCCAATGGAACCTTGCGCCTGATAGAACCGCTCGAAGAGTCGGGGCAGCTCCTCGGGGGCTATGCCCTTGCCGGTGTCTGCCACGGTCATGGTGTATTGGCCGGAACAGAGCTTCAGGCGCGTGGTGATGGTTCCGCCCTCGGGGGTGTACTTCAGGGCGTTGGACATGAGGTTGAAGTAGATGTGCTCCAGCTTGTCGCGGTCGGCAATGAGCAGGGCGTCGTGGGGCACACCGGACGTGTCGACATCAATCGAGATCTTGCGTCGGGCAGCCACGGCACGGAAGTCGTCGGCCCATTTGCCAAGTTCCTCCTGCAGACGGAAGCGGTTGAGCTGCAGAGTGGCCTTGTTGTTCTGCACCTTGCGGAAGTCGAGTATCTCGCCCACAAGCTGGATGAGAATGCGCGTGTTGCGCTGCACCATCTCGAGCATGGAGCGCTGCTGTCCACGCACGGCGGGGTCTTCGAGCAGCTGGTCGGTAGGTCCGGCGATGAGGGTGAGCGGTGTGCGCAGCTCGTGGCTCACGTTGGTGAAGAACTGCAGCTGTGTCTGGGTCATGCGCTCCATGTCCTCGGTCATCTGCCGCTGCTGGCGCATGGATTCCTTTAGCTGTCGGTTGATGCGTGTTCTTGCCACGTAGGCCTTTATGGCCAAGGCGCAGGCAACGATGAGCATGGTGATGATGACGAGGAGCATGAGCAGATAGTTGCGCTGGGTGTTGAAGTCGTTGGCAGCCTTGTCCACACGCGAGCGCAGGTCGAGCAGGTGGTCCTGCTGGCGCACGGTCTCGTCGTTCTGCATGAGCAGCACGCGGGCGTTGCTACTGGTGACGAGGGCTGAGGAGAGGCGGTTATCGCGTTTGTACTTCCCTCCCTTGAGTATGTTCACGGCAAGCTGCATCACAGCGTCGCCTCGCGTGGGATAGATGTAGGAGGCGAAGAGAGTGCCGTTGTCGACAAGCCGCAGTCCGCCACCCTCCTGGGGCATGGCGTCGATGCCGCAGAAGCGTATCTTGCTCACGTCGAGTCCGTGCTTCTGTGCTGCGCGGCGTGCGCCCATAGCCATGCGGTCGTTGTGGGCGAAGAGGCAGTCGAAGGATGGATGCGGACGAGAGAGCAAGGAGTCCATCACGCGGTAGGCACCCTGCTCGGTCCAGTCGGCACTCACGTCTGCCACTATACTTATATTAGGATGCTTCGACACAACGCTGTCGAAGCCCTCGCCGCGCTCGATGGCGGGCGAGGAGGTGGAGAGTCCGCGCAGCTCAAGGATGCGGCTGCCGTCGGGCAAGGCGCTGGCGAGATATTCGGCATAGGTGGTGCCTATCTCGCGGTTGTCGGCTCCGATGTAGGCGGTGTACTTGTCGGAACGGGTGCGGCGGTCGAAGATGATGACGGGTATGCCCTTCTCGTAGGCACGGTCGATGGCAGGCGAAATGCTCACCTGGCCCGGGGCAACGATGAGGAGGTCTACTCCGTCGTCGACGAATTTCTCTATCTGCTGGGTCTGCAGGCGCACGTCGTCGTTGGCAGAGGATATGCGCAGGTCGACGTCGTTATAATAGTAGGCGGCGATGCGCAGCTCCTCGTTGAGTTTTTCGCGCCACACGTCCTCGGAGCATTGCGACACTCCGACCACATAGCGTTTGCCGCCAGCTGAGCATCCCGTGAGGACGACGAGAAGCGTGAGCATGATTGCGCCGACGGACATTCGTAGGAATGAGTACTTGTTAGATTTCATTGTTGAGGATTTTCTAAAGGTTTGTTGCGACGCCAAAATTACAAAAAATATACGATTATAAAGGCTAAACACGGCGTGGATGTTTAATTTCATTGCAAAAATGTTGCATGAAACAATATTGTAAGCGCAAGAACGATTATTTAAAGCCTTAGTTTTGATTAGTTGGTAACTTTGCATTGTCAAAAAGAAAAAGTAAGTTTCATCAGCATAGTTAGATAAGTAGTAAATAGATTGTTGTTTTTAGTTTAGTAAGATTAATAGATTGTTGTTTTAGTTTGTAGTAGGTTTTAATAATTGCAGTCAAAAGAGTTAGTTAAGAAAATACCGGATAACACAAGAAAAGCGAAGGACGTGGAGATTGCTCCATTTCCTTCGCTTTATCTTTTTTATACCCTCCTACTAAGTATGTGGTCATATTTATCGTTATATATGAGTGGCAATCTGTAGGAGGAGGGTGTGTCAAAACTCAACCAAAAGCGGGCTGAAAGCCCAATATCTCCATAGCCCAGGGCAGCGCCCTGGGTATATAGCATTCATTTAACAACGCGCCCTGTAAGGGCAACTCTAACATTCCATTGTTTTTTACAGTTGCCCTTACAGGGCGCGTTGGTTGTTGGTATCCGTTTACCCAGGGCGATGCCCTGGGCTGTGGAGATATTGGGCTTTCAGCCCGTCAGCCCTACTCATATTCTATCACTCCATATTCCGAATGGACCATAGATTACTCTATTGTCTTTGTGTGGCAACTTTCACCACAGTGACGTAGGATATCGGCTTGCCTTCCTTCTGCGCTGACACAAGCAGACGGATCTCTCCGTCCTTGATGCGGCGGTCGGCCTTCACCGTGGCTGTGTAGCGCAATCCCTGACCAGGCATTATGTTCTCCACACGCACACTCGGCGAGATATAAATACGCTTGTTGGCCTCAGCCTCAACCACCGAGGGGTCGAAGTTGTAGATGGGAGCGGCGGTTTCGTTGTATATCTCAAACGACACACGACCTATCTCGTCGCCCGAGAGCATTCCGTCGCCGTTGCTGTCGGCAAAGCGCACGTTGCGGATAGTGAGCTTGCCGTCGCTCTTGGCTTTGCCGTAGATTTGCTCCACGCGGCTTGCGTCGACTGATTGGCTTGACGGGGCGTTGGACATCGGGGCGTTAGCCATCGGGACATTGCCCATCGTGGCGTTGGCACCCGAAGAGGATGGCGCTCCGAAGTCAATACGGTCGTCGCCCGAATTGCTGTTGTCAACCATTTGCGACGGGTCGAAATCATCACCAACATAATTGCCGCTGTTGCCACCATTGGAATAGCTGCGACTGTTGCCGCTTGCATACGTGTCGTCGTACTGCTGTGCGGAACGGCGCTGTGCCTTCTCAGCCGCATCGCCAAGGGCGCCACCCACAACGGCTCCTCCTGCCATTCCGAAGATTGTGCCAACGTCGCTGCCATGAGGTCCGCCAACAATGCCGCCTATTGCGGAGCCAAGCACCGAACCGAGCGAGCTTCCGGCGTAGGCTCCTGCGCCTGCGCCAGTGGTGCAGCTGCTCACCAAGAGAGCCGCACCCATCATTATTACAGAACCCTTTTTCATAACTCTATTTTTTCAAGAATTCTCAACTCTTAATTGAACAATTCAAAATCGGCTTTGCCGATAATTCTTGCTTAGGCAAGCGGCAGAGCCGATTACAAAATTCAAAATTCAAAATTACTTCTTTACTCCCATGTTCCACAGGATGAAGCTCAGCACGTCGGCCTGCTCCTCAAGACGCATGGCAAGCGGTTTGCCACCACCATGACCTGCCTTTGTGCCGATGCGGATGAGCGTAGGAGCTGTGCCTGCCTGGCACTCCTGCAGACGCGCGGCAAACTTGAACGAGTGGGCTGGCACCACACGGTCGTCGTGGTCGGCTGTGGTGACGAGTGTTGCGGGATATTTCACGCCCGGCTTGAGGGTGTGGAGCGGAGAATAGCGCAGCAAGTACTCGAACATCTCCTTAGAGTCCTCGGATGTGCCGTAGTCGGGTGCCCAGTTCCAGCCGATAGTGAACTTGTGGTAGCGAAGCATGTCGAGCACACCCACCTCGGGAATGCACACCTTGAAGAGGTCGGGACGCTGAGTCATACAAGCTCCAACGAGCAGTCCACCGTTGCTTCCGCCCTGGATGGCGAGATAGTCCTTGGAGGTGTACTTCTTGTTGATGAGATACTCGGCAGCCGAGATGAAATCGTCAAACACGTTCTGCTTCTGCAACTTTGTGCCTGCCACGTGCCAATCCTCGCCATACTCACCGCCACCACGCAACACAGCATGCACATAGATGCCGCCACGCTCCATGAACGGAATCATGTTGGAGAGGTAGAAGGGATAGTAGGAGACGTTGAAGCCACCGTAGCCATAGAGCAGCAACGGGTTCTTGCCGTTGAGCTTAAGGCCCTTCTTGTAGGTGATGAAGAGCGGGGCGCGTGTGCCGTCCTTGCTTGTGTAGAACTGCATCTCGGTGGTGTAGTCCTGCGAGCGGAAGCTCACCTTGGGAGCGTAGAGCACGCTGCTCTTGCCCGAAGCCATGTCGTAGCTATAGACAGAGGTGGGCACGGTGTAGGAGGTGAAGGTGTAGAAAACTTCCTTCTGGCCACGCTTGCCGCTGACCGAGGCTGAACCGAAGGTGGGGAACTGAATCTCGGAGAGACGCTTGCCCTCGGTGGTGTAGGTGTAGAGATGGGTGCAGTTGTCTTTGGCATACTGTAATATCATGCGGTCGTCGGCAAATACCACATCCTCGAGCACACTCTCGCCCTCGGGCACAACCTCGCGCCACTCATTATAGCCGGGATGCTTCAGGTCGGCCTGCATAAGGCGATACTTGGGAGCCTCGGCGTTGGTGAGGATATAGATTTTGTCGCCCACGGTCTGCACGGTGGAATAGATGTACTTGGGGTTGGCACACATCTGGATGAACTGCGAGTTGGGTTTGGTGAGGTCGCGCACAAAGAGATTGTTGCCGTTGTCCATGCCCGATTCGGTGAGAAACATCATCGTCTCGTCCTTGTTGACACTCACCCCATAGAAGCGCAAGGGCTGGGTGGGGTTCATGTAGAAGAGCTGGTCGTCGGCCTGCGGAGTGCCAATCTTGTGGTAGTAGATCTTCTGCACAGAGTTCTTGGCAGATGTCTCCTTGCCCTTCTCGGGAGCGTCGTAGGCACTGTAGTAGAAGCCATCACCAAGCCATGTCACGTTGGTGAACTTAGCCCAAAGGATATGGTCCTGCAAGTCGTTGCCCGTCTGGCAGTCCTTGACGTAGATTTCCTCCCAGTCGGAACCGCTGCGCGAGATGACGTAGGCCATGTAGCGACCGTTGTTGGAGAAGTGAGTGCCCTTGAGAGCCACAGTGCCGTCGGTGCTGAGCTTGTTGGGGTCGAGCCATACGCGCTGTTCCTTGACGGGCGAGTCGGGACGGTCCATCTGATAGAGCACATACTGGTTCTGCAGTCCGTCGTTGCGATGTACATACCACTTGCCGTTCTTCTCGAAGGGGATGCCGAACTTCTCGAAATTGGCGGTCTCCTTGAGTCGCTTCAGGATTTTGGCACGCATGGGGATGCTGTTGAGATAGTCGCGTGTGAGCTTGTTCTCAGCCTCAACCCACTGGGCTGTCTTCTCGCTGGTGTCGTCCTCGAGCCAGCGGTAAGGGTCGGCAACTTTCACACCGAAATACTCGTCAACGGTATTATCCTTTGGAGTAGACGGATAATTAATCTGCGCCACAGCCGATGTAGACACAAACAGCGCGGCGGCAATAGTAAAGATTGTTGATTGTTTCATATCATTGTATTGTTTTATAAATCAAAAAATCCGGTTGATTCAACAAAGACAATGCAAAGATAAGAAATATATGGGAATAAAAGATTAAAATAATGCCAATTTTGATAGGAGGAGTTAAGAGGGAGTTAAGAAGGAAGTTAAGAGGAAGTTAAGAAGAACTCCTTAACTTCTTATACTTAACTTCTGAACTTCTTCTTAACTTCCTCTAAAAACTATTTCACT
>JABLTL010073932.1_pt1 | contig 14454 bp, 9 predicted proteins | sample 7160151 | NCBI WGS metagenome assembly JABLTL01 (sample SAMN14651223, study PRJNA627086) | human gut metagenome | isolation source: feces | host: Homo sapiens
ATCGCGGTGTTCGGCCCGGGCGCGCAGGGTGCGCGTCTCGAAGGCTCCAAAAGCTTCTCGAAGGAATTCATGCTGGCCCATGGCCTTCCCACGGCGCGCTACAAAAAGTGCACGTCGCAGGATGAAGCCATGGATTACCTGCACGAGGTGGGCGCTCCCATCGTCGTGAAGGCCGATGGCCTTGCTGCCGGCAAGGGCGTCGTGGTTGCTGAAGATATGGAAGAAGCCGAAGAGGCCGTTCGCGATTGCTTCGCGGGCGACTTCGGCGAAGCGGGCAGCGTGGTGGTTATCGAGGAAATGCTCGAAGGCCCCGAGTGCAGCATGCTCGCGTTCCTTTCCGAGGGCAAGGCTCTTGCCATGCCCTGCGCGCAAGACCACAAGCGCGCTTTCGACGGCGACTTGGGCCCGAACACGGGCGGCATGGGCGTGTACTCTCCGGTGCCGTGCGTAACTCCCGAGCTCGAAGCCGCTATGCAGGAAATCATGCAGAATGCCGCCGCCGCCACAGCGAAGGAATTCGACGACGCCTACACGGGCGTGCTCTACGGCGGCTTCATGCTTACCGCCGAAGGCCCCAAGCTGCTCGAGTTCAACGCGCGTTTCGGCGATCCCGAAACCCAGGTCATCATGCCGCGCTTGGAATCTGACGCGCTTGAGGCGTTCTACATGGTTGCCACAGGCAAGCTTGATGCGCTCGATCTGCACTGGACCGACCAGGTTGCTGTGTGTGTGGTGCTTGCAAGCGATGGCTACCCGGGCAGCTATGAAAAGGGCAAGGTCATCTTGGGCATTGAAGAAGCCGAAGAGCTCGACGGCGTCACGGTGTTCCATGCGGGCACGGCGTTCAACCAAGACGACGAGCTCGTGACCAATGGTGGCCGCGTGCTCAATGTGGTCGCGCTTGCCGACACGTTCGAAGATGCCCGTGAGCTTGCTTACGAGGCGTGCGACAAAATCAACTTCGAGGGCAAGCAATATCGCCACGACATCGCGCTTCGTGCGCTGGAGGCGTAATTCATGCTGAGTGAACGCATGCTTACCACTGCCGTGCGCTCTTGCGCTACGCGGTTCATGAACATCAAGCCGTGCACTGAACCCCGCATTCCCGGGCCGAACGCTGGCCAGCGCTACATGCTGTACGCGCATATTCCGTTCTGCGAACGCCTGTGCCCGTACTGCAGCTTCAACCGCTTCCCGTTTTCCGAGAAGCGCGCGGTGCCGTACTTCAAGAATCTGCGCGCCGAGCTCATGATGGTGAAGGAACTTGGCTACGACTTCGACTCGCTCTACATCGGCGGTGGCACGCCCACCATCATGATTGACGAGCTGTGCGATTTCATCGATTTGGCCAAGCGCGAGTTTTCAATCAAAGAAGTTTCGTGCGAAACCAACCCGAACCACCTTATTCCGTCGTACCTCGACAAGCTGCAGGGGCGCGTCGACCGCTTGAGTGTGGGCGTTCAGAGCTTTGACAACGGCCTCCTTAAGCAGATGGACCGCTACGATAAATACGGCTCGGGTGAGAGCATTCTTGAATCCATCAAGGTTGCTGCGCCGTATTTCAAGTCGCTCAACGTCGACATGATCTTCAACTTCCCGGCGCAGACTGAAGAAATCTTGCGTCGCGATTTGGAAATGGTCATCGAAGGCGGCAGCGGCCAAACCACGTTCTATCCGCTTATGGCGTCACCTTCGGTTGAAAAATCGCTCGCGCGCACGGTCGGCAAGGTCGACTATGAGCGCGAGCAGCGTTTCTACGAGATTATCTCTGAGACGCTCGCTGGCGGCGCGAATTCGCCTTACGTGCATGGCAGCGCATGGACGTTCAATAAGCGTGAAGACGAGGCGCCTGCGGCAAAAACGCCGGGCGATGGCCAAATGATCGATGAGTACATCGTCGATTACGAGGAATACCCGGCTATCGGTTCTGGCGGCATGACGTATTTGGGCCATACGCAGTACGTGAACACGTTCAGCGTGCGCGAATACAATAAGGCCATCGAATCGGGTCGTATGTCGCTTATGGGCAAGGCCGAGTTCAGCAAGCGCAACCGTATGCGTTACCGCTTTATGATGCAGCTGTTCGGCTTGCGTCTCGACAAAAAGCAGTGGGAGCGCGATTTCGGCTGCAGCGTCGCGGCGGGCTTGCCTGCTGAGTACCTGTTCATGAAGATGAGCGGTGCGTTCGATGTGGACAACGATGAGGAAATTACGCTCACGCCGAAGGGCCGCTACCTCATGGTCGTCATGATGCGCCAGTTCTTCATTGGCGTGAACAATCTGCGTGATCAGGCTCGCAGCGTGCTTCCCAAAGAGGAGCGCGACTTGCTTTTCGGGGCCGGCTGCGCAATGAAAGACTAACGAAAACGCCGCTTTGCTGAGCGGCGTTTTTTCATGTTTTCAGACGGGCTTGCCGCGATATTTCGCGTGCTCTTGATGCGGCGTGGGTGCCGTCGCCTGCTAGAATGGTGTCATCGTCTCCTAAGAGGAAGGTGCCACCATGGTTGGCGGTCTTGTGTTCTTCATCATTTTCATTTTGGTTATCGCGGCCATCATCAAAGATGGCCTGTTCATCGTGAAGCAGCAGCATGCGGTGATCATTGAGCGCCTGGGCAAATTTAATCGCTTCGTAGGCGCTGGCTTCCACGTGAAGATCCCGTTCTTCGAGCGCAAGGCTACGACCGTGAGCCTTCGAACCATGAAGAACGGTTTCAGCATCGACGTGAAAACCGAGGACAACGTGACTATTGGCCTCGATATTTCCGCGCAGTACCACGTCGATTACTCGCTGGGCAACAATCCCATGGAATCGGGCATTTTCAAGAGCTACTACATGCTGCAGGAGCCCGTTGAGCAGATGAAAGACTTCATCACCGACGCGCTGCGCTCGAGCATTCCGACGTATTCGCTCGACGAGGTGTTCGCCAAGAAAGACGACATCGCCAAAGACGTGAACGCGACGGTGAGCGAGCAGATGGCCGCCTACGGCTTCACGCTGGTGAGCACGCTTATCACGCGTATTTCGCTTCCAAAGGAAGTCGAAGACTCCATGAATCAGATCAACTCCGCCCAGCGCGTGCGCCTGGCTGCGCAGGATTTGGCGGAAGCCGATCGTATTAAGAAGGTCACCGAGGCGCTCGCTGAGGCCGAAAGCATGGAAAAAGCCGGCGAGGGCATCGCGAATCAGCGCAAGGCTATCGCGCAGGGCATCAAAGATTCCCTCGAGACCATTAAGGAATCGGGTGTGACGCCCCAGGAGGCAAACGAGCTGTTCATGTTCACCCAGTGGGCCGACATGATGGGACGCTTTGCGGAATCGGGCAAAGGGGCGACAGTCGTGTTGCCGAACGATTTCAAATCGACCGCCAGCATGTTCGAGCAGATGCTCGCCGCAGGCGCCGCCAACGATGAGTCGGCGAAATAGCCGAGCCTCGTGTTCCAAGAGCCACGTCCGGTGTCGAAACCTGCTAAATGCTCGTAGCGTTTAGCAGGTTTCTTGATTGATGGGGCAGCTTGGGTTTTTGCGCGATTGCATGCCGTGGCATGCCATCCGCAGCAGATCGTACCGAGTGGGAGGCGATTGGGGTTCGGTCTCAAACGGTCCAAAACCTGCTAATACTCGTAGCGTTTATCAGGTTAGTCCAGGTGAGGGGCTTACTTTAAAATTATTGAAAAAAGTTCTTGCATTCGGTTTGTTCGGTCTGTAATATATGTACCTGCGTTTGACGCAACCGGTCAGGTAGCTCAGTCGGTAGAGCAGGGGATTGAAAATCCCCGTGTCGGGGGTTCAAGTCCCTCTCTGACCACCATTCGAATTAGAGAGCCGCTCGAAAGAGCGGCTTTTTATTTTCGCCTAAAAGCCGGATCGACTTTCTTGAATCCTTGATTCTCGTGGATGTCTTTGCCCGATTGGCTCGCTTGACGGTTGCCGCGATCTCGGGCCCTTCAAGCTCTCAAAACGTGTTGTAAGAATGTTTTCCATGGCTAACCGATAGCCAAGGCTATCTTTTTATTGAAGTTTCATGCAGCTTACAATATTCTTTCAATGTTGCATTGGCGAAGAGTATTTCGAGAAGGCTGGCGCAAAACAGCCCTTTCGAAATATTGCTACGGGTGCGCAGCGCGCCCGTGCTCTTCGAAATCGAATGAAAGGGTTCTATATGACCGAACGAAATGTTGTTCGGCAGTATCTCCAGCGAGCGGGCAGTGGGGCCACGAGGGCCGGTCTTGCCGCAACGCTGGTGCTGTCGATGTCGCCCGCGTTGGCGATTGCCCAGGAAGTGGGCAATAAAAACGCACAAGAGGCAGCCGCGATCACTGCTACCAACACCGACGCGACTGCCTCCGAAGCGAGCAAGGATGCGCAAACATCCAGCCCAGTTGAGCAATATACCATGGGCAACGCACAGGTTCAAAGCGTAGCCGCGCAGGCAAACGCTTCGTTGAGCTACGATTTGGCTAAAATCGCAGATGGCACATACGTTGGTACGGCAACTGTCTCATCGGCTGATCCGGCCGCGGCGAGCTCCGAATGGGATGTTGATAGCTACGATATTTCGGTATCGGTTGCAGTGTCCTCCCATGCCATCGCTTCCGTAAAAGTCGACCAGGCGTCATATGACCAACTTACTGGCGATAGTTGGGATTACCTCGATAAAGCCGAAAACGGTAATACGCGCAAGCATGTCACCGGCATGGCCGACAAGATTGTCGAGGCGAATGGAACAAACGTAGACACCGTCTCCACCGCCACGGTCTCGTCCAACGCCATCAAGGCGGCCGTCGACAACGCCCTGCAGGCCGCTTATGACGAGCAGAATCCGTCGACGCCCACAGCCGAGGAATACACCTACGGCTATGCCGGCCTCACCTGGGCCGAGTATTGGGCGGGAGAGAACGTACAGGCGGCAGGTTCCATTGCTTCGTCGAGTGAGCTCGACTCCCACAACGAGGCCGACAAGGGCGCCTTCGACGTGGTAACCCGTGCGACCTTTAACCATGGCCTGCATCGCGGCAGCTACCAGTGCACCGACGTCATCAAGACCGCCGAGGGCAAGGACATCTATCCCTCGTACTATCCCGACAGCAAGTCTTTTGTCGATAGCGACGGCAATACGTTCTCCATCGACAGCAAGGCTAAAACCGTAACGGCGGCCGACGGTACGGTCTACACCATGACCGGCCACGAGGTTACTGGCCTTAAATACGTACCGGTCAAGATCAAGACGAGCGATCTTGAAGCCTTTAAGGCGAACCGCAGCTTTGTCGCCAATGGCGAGACGCTTGCCGGTGGCTTTGGCGAACAGAATCTCCAGGCCTACTCAGGTCTGGTCGCCAACGTCGACGAAAACACCAACGGCCTTAAGACCGTGACGGACAACAACGGCACCTTTAGCTTCTCCGCCGCCGCGGCCGGCGCCGAATCCGGCATCCAGGGCCAGGAGCTCAAAACCGCCACAGGCATCGAGCCCGCAGTCAAGGAGGCCAACGGCTCCTATGGCGAGTTCCTGCGTGTCGATCTCAACGGCAACTACGGCGATTTGGGCGCCAACATGCAGTCCGTCACCTGGACCTACTACGGCGACGACGCAACCTGCACCAACGCCCTTGCCGCCTACGGCACCAAGTTTGCTGCCGATAACTGGATGCACAAGTCCATGGGCATCCAGCTGGGCCTTACCAAGTCCGAGCGCTGCCAGCTGCCCGAGGGCACCGACGGCACCGGTTACTGGAAGCTCACCGTACATGCCCTGGGCTACAACGACTACACCTACACCTTCCAGGCAACCGACGATAACATCGTGGGCGCCAAGGAGCCGGTGACCGAAGCCACCAAGGCACAGCTGCAGGAGCTCTATGACAAGGCAGCGGCCCTCGATAAGTCCAAGTACACCGAGGATTCCTGGTCCGCATCGTCTATCGAAACCGAGCGCGACGAGACCAAGGACCTGCTCGCCAAGAAAAACCTGGGCGAGTCCGAGGCTGCCGAGCAGATCACCCATCTGCAGGCTGCGCTCGATGCGCTCGTGAGTCTGTACCCCCAGGTCGGCGACTACGTGCTCATGAACATCCCCTACAGCGATTTCTACGCTGCCGAAAGCAATAACGAAGGCACCGATGTCGTAACCTCTGCAACCAAGCAGAAAACGCGCTCGACGCTCGCCGCCGGCAGCTACCACGTCAACACCGACGGCTCCGATATCTCGGGCGTGACGTTTGTCGTCAAGGTGGGCGAAGGTGACATCGACTGGTCCAAGTTCACTCGCGTGACCGATGACAGCTCAGTCGAAATCACCACCTCAATCAAGGGCAAGGAGTCCACGACCACTTACACGGGCAAGGACGCCCTGTTCGAGTCGAACAGCTACTCCTACTACGTGCTGCCCGCAGGCGAGACGCCTGCCAACTACAAGGAGCTCACCGCCGACGCCCAGAGCAAGCTGAACTTTGGTGCCGTCGAGGGCGCCGAGGCCAAGGAACTCGCAGGCGTGACGGTTGACTTTAAGACGAGCAGCAAGTATGGCGACTACGAAATCGACTTCGGCAACCTGCGCGAGCAGATGGCCGACGCGAACGGCAACGAGGCGACCGTCTATGGCGCCGTGGTCAACGCCGCCGATGACAGCGGCCAGCTCGAGGGCTACGGCATGCGCGCCGTCGAGAATATCTGGAAGGGTAAGGAAATTGCTTGGAGCTGCGGCCTTACCAATGAGTCGCACGGCAGCCCGCTGAGCTCGCAGTACTACACGTCCATGATGGGCAAGACCATCAAGAGCGTGACGTTCTACACCTCCACGGGCACCTATACCGTGGCCATGGACCAGTACGTTCCCGTCAAGAGTGCCGACGCCGCCATCAAGGCCGAGGACACCTCACTTGATAGCGCCAACGCCACCGTCAAGGCAGATGTCACCCTGCCCGAGGGCTTTGATGCGAAATACCAGATCGACGGCCAAGATGTTGAACCGCTTGCAAGCAACGCCCGCAGCGCCGCATCTGTCACGTTTGATGCCTCGGCTTTTAAGCCTGGCAGCCACACGCTGACCGCCATCGACAAGAGCGGTAAGTTTGCCGAAATCAGCACGAGCTTTACGGCAACCACCTCCAAGCTCGTCGCCAGCTTTGACGCAGCAAGCCTTAAGCTTGTCGCCGCCAACGGCGCCACGGACGAAGATCTTGCCAATTACATCAAGAACATCTCCAAGGTGACCGTCAATGGCACCGAGTACGCCGCTCAAGGCCGCGGTTCGGTCACGATTTTCAATGCCGACGGAAGCTTGAATTTGGGCGCGGCCAAACAGGACAAAACTCCTGTATTCGACGCGAATGGCGCTTACGAAATTGAGATTGTGGCCAACGGCTATACCAGCAATCTGAAGGCGACCTATGCGAAGAGCGCCGATAAGACGGCTCTCGAAGCTGCGGTTAAGTCTGCCTCTCAGCTCTCCAATGACAACGGTTTCTACACCGCCACTTCTTGGGCGACGTTCCAAGAGGCTCTTGCGAATGCGCGGACGGTAAACGAGTCCGTTGCTGCAAGCGATGAGGAAGTTGCTTCGGCGCTTTCCTCGCTGCAAAATGCCCAGGCAGCGCTCGTGGCGGCTTCGACCCCCGATCAGCTGGCCGATTTGCGCGCCGAAATTGAAGCGGGCGCGAATCTCAACAAGGCCGACTACACCGCTGAAAGCTGGGCCGCCTACCAGAAGGCTCTCGAAGCCGCCAACGCGATCTTCGGCAGCGACGAGGTTTCTGCAACCGACGTAGAGAAGGCCACGCAGGCTCTTAAAGATGCCCGCGAAGCCCTCGCCAAGCCGATCGCGAATCCCGAATCGAGCCAGACTGGAACCCGAAACGGATCGAACCAGGCTGCCTCTAGCAAGCAAGGCGATAGTTCGGACACGTTCGCTCGAACGAACGACTCCATGCCCGCTTTGGCTGTTGCGGTTGGATTCATGGCCTTTGTCGCAGCGGCCACCGGTGCCATCGCTGCTGTGCGTCGCCGACTGTTCGACAAATAATACGTGCGCATGCGCCAAGGGGAGATTTTCCTTTGGCGCGCCAGCACACTTCGGGTCAAAGGGCACGTCCCTTTGACCCGTTTTATATGGAAAGGAGCCATAGCCAGCATGGCGAAAAAAGTTGGCAAACATGCACGCGTGGTGGCGACCATCGCCCCCATGAGTTTCCTCATGCCGTCGATGGCGGTGGGCGCATGCATCGCTGGAGTGGTGTCGAATTATGAGCCGCTCGTCTTCGATGCTTCGCAGTTTTCCGTGTCGCAGCAAACTCAAGCTGCGCTGCTTGCGAACATCGACACGTCTGAAGTAGAGCGCGCGACGGCCGAGCCGTCGACCGACGTCGAATACAGCGCGGCCGATTATGGCATTGATGCCACGAACCTGAAAGACGGTACCTATACTGGGTCTGGCCAGGGCTTTAAGAGCACGATTACCGTGCAAGTCGTGATTTCTGGCGGCAAGATAGCATCTATCACGGTGGTCTCTGAATCCGATGATGAGGAATACTTCGCGCGAGCCAGAGGCGTTATTACCTCGGTGCTTTCGCGCCAATCGACTTCGGTTGATGTCGTATCGGGCGCGACGTACTCGTCCAAGGGCATTCTCATGGCTATTCGCAATGCGCTTGCCCAGGCGGCAGGAGGTGAAGCTGAGTCGGCTTCCGAATCAACGCCCTCGCAGGTCACGAGACCCGAAGCGTCTTTGAACCCCGTTATTTCTCTTGGCAGCGCATATGCCGACGGTACATTCATAGGCACGGGCGTCGGTTTTAATGGCGATGTCGTCATTGCCGTGACGATGCAGAATGGCATGTTGGTTTCACTTGCGGTTGTGCAAACCGACGATGATGAAGAATACTTCTCGCGCGCTGAGGCCCTGCTTTCTGCTGTGGTGCAGAAGCAATCCACTTCGGTCGATACGGTGTCGGGCGCAACGTATTCCTCAAAGGGCATTCTTGCCGCAATCGAGGACGCTCTTGCGAAATCGAAGGCCGCAAAGGAAGAAAACGTGGTAAACGGCGGCCAATCCCCTTCGGGGCCTGGCGGCTCAACTTCGGCTCCGGATGCTGAGCCGAGCAACCCGTCGACTCCCGATATTCCTGGCGGTTCCGACGTTCCCGCCGAGCAGATTCATTATCTCGATGGCGAATACACTGCCGCCGTAAGATGCGAAAACGAAAAGAACGCGAGCGCTTTCGAACCGTATTACCTCATGATCACCGTGGTCGTGAAGAATGGGGAGGTTGCCGAAATCAAGGATATCCATGGATCGGCTAGAGGCCTTGATAGCGATGTTGCGTTTGAATCATACGATGACGAGAATGATGAATACATCGATCGAAGCGTGAATGGCTACACGCGCCGCGGGGTGTTCTATCGCGGTGTTTTGGCACAGCTGCTTGAAGATAAAGTTGCACCAGCGAACGTGACGATAGTGTCGAGCGCGACATATTCTTCGAAGGCGTTTGCCGCGGCCTATGAGAAGGCGCTTGCCGCATCGGCTGCCGCTTACGAGAAACAGCACCTGAAAGATACGGAGTCTTCATCGGAACAGGGGTCATCTTTCATAGGCTCGTCGAGTGATGCCTCGTTGTCGGGAACGGCGAGCTCGGCCGGGAAAGGCGATTCCGCGCAAGGGTCAACGTCCGATAAGGGGAGCGAATTGCCCGCGTCGCAGGAGGTCGTCCATGTCTAGCGCATTAGGCGTAGCGCGCAATTTCGCTATGAAGGCCGTGAACGTCGGCATTGTTGTGGGCCTTATTGTATGGTTCAGCACGTGGGCTGCGCAAACCCAAGAGGCCGATGCGGCCGTGCAAAAACAAATTCAAGAAGCCGAGCGCGCCGCGAACCGAGGTCCCTATGTGACCGACGGGGCATTTCTCGGAACGGCGCAGGGCTACGGCGGCCCCGTTACGGTTCGCGTAACCATCGAGAACGGCTATATCGATTCGCTCGAAATCGTGAGCGCCGAAAATGAGGACGCTCCGTACCTCGATCAGACGCGGCGGCTTTTGACTGATGTCGTAAATGCGAACACCTCGGCGGTCGACACGGTGTCGGGCGCAACGTTTACCTCGGCTGGCATTCTGAATGGAGCCACCGAAGCGCTGCAGAAGAGCAATGCGGGGCAAGCTCCCGATGGTGGGGTGTCGTAGATGGCCGATATGCTTACGGAAAAGAAGTCCCATCAGGCATTGAAAAACGCCACCTCGAAAATCGGCGGCTATCTCAAGCCAAAGTCGAAAGCGCTTGGGCGCCAGCGCCTTATGAGATGGCATCGTGCTGTTCGATTGGCGGTGCAAATCGCCTTTTTCATTATCGCGCCCGCGGTATTCAGCGCGGCCTTCAATGGCGTGAAATACATTTTCACGCAGCTCAGCGCTCGCGAAGCTATAGAGCCCGGTTCATTTTTGGTGTTGCTGGTGGCCGTTTTGGCGTTTACCGCGGTGTTTGGGCGCTTCTTTTGCGGGTACGCGTGTGCGTTCGGAACGTTGGGCGACGTAGTGCATGCGCTCTTCTCGCCGTTGCGAAAGCTGCTGCGTGTTCCTTCTCGCCCGCTTTCCGCTGCGGTCCAGCGCGCTGCTCAAATGCTGAAATTCGCTGTGCTCGCGGGAATATGCGCTCTGTGCTTCACGGGCATGTGGTCTCAGGTTTCGGGATACAGTCCATGGACGGCTTTCGCGGCGGTAATCGCAGGCTCGGTTGGTGGCGTGGCATTGGGCGCTTTGTGCGCTTTGGGCGCCATTGTGCTAGGCATGGCTTTTATCGAGCGTTTCTTTTGCCAGTTCCTGTGTCCCCTTGGCGCACTGTTCGCTCTTATGCCCGTTTTGCCGTTTTCGGCATTTTCGCGGAAGAGGGCTCGGTGCGCGAAGAATTGCGGTTTATGCAAAAAGGGGTGCCCGGTGGCGGTGTTCCCCGATCAAGATGCGTTTGCGGCAGGGGAGTGCATCGCATGCGGCCGCTGCGCCGATGGATGCCCGTTGGAAAACGTCGCCCTCATTCGCGCAGGCAAGCTTGTCGACGAACGCGGACGAGAGAAGCCTCGTTTCGAAGTGAAAGGAACGGGCATTGTTGTGATACTCGCAAAGGCGCTGCTTCTGTTTGCTGTTTTCTGGATTGCGGGAGCCATTGCTGGAGTTCCCACGTTTTCGGAGATAACCGGGGTTGACTTACCTTGGCAAAGTTAGCTTAGGCAAATAAAATAAGAGCAATCGCGCGCCGTGCCGCCACGTGTTCGCCGTTGTGCTCATTCGTTTTCCTAGATTGGTTGATATATGGCCGCTGCTTATACCAGAAGAAATTTTGTAAGAATGGCGTGCGTTGCGGCGTTCGCTCTTGTTGCGCCGGCCGCGCTGGCTTCGTGCGCGAAAAGCGACGGGGAAACGCGGGACGATTCGAGCGCTTCGGCCTCGGCCAATTCTGAAACTTTCGAGGTGCAATCGCGCACGCTCTTCGTCTTTGACACGGTGGTACAGCTTTCCGCGCAATGCGCGCCCGAGACTATGGATGCCCTCGCGAAGCGCTGCACGTATTTCGAGAATAAGTTTTCGCGCACCGTTGAAGGCAGCGATATTTGGAACATCAATCATGCGGCCGGTGCCCCCGTTGAAGTGTGCGAAGAAACCGCCCGAGTCATTCAGGCGTCGTTGGAATACTCGAAAGCATCGGACGGGTTGTTCGACATCACTATTGGCACCGTGTCGACTTTATGGGATTTCGTGGAAGGGGTGAAACCCAGCGACGAGGCAATCGCTGCGGCCCTTCCCCATATTGGTTATGACGCCATTTCGGTCGACGGGACTACCGTTACGCTTTCCGACCCTGAAACCATGCTTGATTTAGGCGGTATTGCGAAGGGTTTCATTGCCGACGATTTGGTGGCCATGTTGCGTGATGCGGGTTGCGAAAACGCGTCGCTGTCGCTCGGCGGAAACGTGTTCGTGATGGGAGAAAGTTACGATGGCGACGCGTGGAATGTGGGTGTTCAAGACCCCAACGGCGCCGCCGACGATGTGATCGCGAGCATTCCTGCGTGCGATGCGTCGCTTGTGACGAGCGGCCTGTACGAGCGAAGTTTCGAGGAAGACGGGGTTCTGTACTATCACATTCTCGATCCCAAGACAGGTTATCCCGTGAAAACCGATTTGGAGAGCGCTTCCATCAAGTCAGAGTCATCGACCGATGGCGATGCGTATTCCACCATTTTGTTCCTGCTCGGCCATGATGGCGCGCTCGACCTTGTTAATAGCGACAGTCGCTTCGAAGCGTTGCTCGTTGACGATTCCGGCACAGTGACGAAATCGCAGGGATCTGGGTTCGAAATCTTAAGTGCATAAGGGATGCCTATGTCAAATTCCAAGAAGCAAAGCGCAAAGAAGGGGAAGGCCGGAGCGGTTGTTATTGCGGCGCTTGTCGTGCTTGTGGCTGCAGGCGTTGGAGCGACGTATGCCCTTGGTGCGTCGACCGATGCGTGCATGGTCCGTATTCAAGACGCCGACGGTAAAACGTACGATATGCCGTTAGATGAAAATGCCACCCTCAAAGTTGACTCAAGCGCGGGCGAGAACACGATTGTTGTTGAAAACGCGACGGTGCGAGTGGGCGAGGCCGATTGTCCGAATCAGGATTGCGTCCATCAGGGTCAAATCTCCCATGCTGGGCAGCAAATCGTGTGCCTTCCGCATAAGCTCGTGGTGAGCGTCGTCGACGCCTCAGGCGATGTCTCGAGCGATGCAACGTACGACGTGGTGGGGTCGTAGAGTTTCGTGAAACAGGATCTCGTAAGAATCGACCGCCTTGCGAAAATAGGTTTGCTTTCGTCGTTGGCCCTGGTACTCAGCTATCTTGAGACCATGGTGCCCCTGCCTGTGGCATTGCCGGGCGTGAAGCTCGGACTTGCAAACGTTGCTGTGGTCGTTGCTTTGTTTGTGCTCGATTGGAGAAGCGCCGCTGCAGTCGCCGCGGCGAAAGTCGTGGCATCCGGCCTGCTGTTCGGTTCGCCCGTCATGCTCGCATACAGCCTAGGCGGCATGGCTCTCGCCTTCTCGGGCATGCTTGCGTTGCGCGCGATTCCTGGCGTGGGCGCGGTTGCGGTGAGCATGGCGGCAGCTGTGCTGCATAATGCGGGCCAGCTTGTTGTGGCGGCGATTATGCTGAAGACCCCCGCGGTCATCATCAACCTTGCTCCGCTTAGCGTCGCGGCGCTTGTGACGGGTTTGCTTACGGGTGTCGTTGCGACGCAGGTAATAGCTTCGGTAGCGCCGCGGCAGCGTATGGGCAATCCGTTGAACTTCGCGCAGCATTGCGTTGCTCGTATCTCTTGCGTCTCAAGAGGACCGTTGTTCGCTTGCAGAGAAGAATGCGACCGCTTTCCGCGCAACCCCGAACAAGCAAGATCGCCGCGCGCTAAAGAAAGAAAATCCCATGGCCGAAGCCAAAGCGGCCCCACAGCCCATGGTGGTGTTGGCATGCATTCGCAAGTCGCCTTCTCCTTTGGGGCGTATCGCCCGGGAGAATCGTTCATGCATGTTATCGATCCGCGGGCGAAGGTTGTATTCGCAATGCTCTATATGGTTGCGTCTTTTGCGGCCTCGGGTGCTTTCGGCATGCTGGCGATTGTTCTGTTCGCCGTTGCTTCCCATGTGCTTGCGGATTTCGGCTGGGGGGATGCGCGACGAGCGCTCAGGCCTTTCGCCTGGCTCATTGTTTTCATACTGGCATTCGATAGCCTGTTCGTGAATTCCGGCGATGTTCTTTTTGCATGGGGGGCCGTGTGCATAAGCACGGGCGGTATGGGGTTTGCGCTTGAGTCGTGCGCGCGTTTTATATGTATGCTGCTTGCGACCTCTACGCTTATGGCAACTACATCTCCGGTGGCGCTCACCGATGCGTTTGCGTCGCTGCTCTCGCCCTTGCGGCATATTGGCGTTCGCGTCGACGATGCTTCGCTCGTTTTAGGCCTCACGCTACGGTTCATCCCCATATTTTCGAGCGAGCTTGCGCGAATTAAGAATGCGCAGGTCGCGCGTTGCGCCGATTTCGAACATGGCCCATGGGCGATGAGGGTCGCGAGATTGGCGACACTGGTGACGCCGTTGCTCGCAAGCTCCTTGCGGAAATCGACCACGCTTGCGTCGTCAATTGCGAGTCGTGCCTATGGGTCGACGAAGGCGAGAACCTGCGCGCGCGTTTATCGAATGGGGGCGAAAGGCTGGACCGTGGTAGCTGCGTCAATCGCCTTGCTCGCTGTATGCCTTATTCTTTAGAATTGTGGTGACTTTGTGCCGCAATTGGCGATGTTGAAATGGGGCTTGGAAAATGGGGGTCTCTTGCCGTATTATGAGCGAACGCTTTTAGCGCGGGCCTGTAGCTCAGTTGGTCAGAGCGCACGACTGATAATCGTGAGGTCACAAGTTCGAACCTTGTCAGGCCCACCA
>JABLTL010115508.1_pt1 | contig 14440 bp, 13 predicted proteins | sample 7160151 | NCBI WGS metagenome assembly JABLTL01 (sample SAMN14651223, study PRJNA627086) | human gut metagenome | isolation source: feces | host: Homo sapiens
GGACGGTGATTGCGCGCAGCGATTCCAGCCGCCTCGCTGGTTTCTTTATTCTGCGTTTCTACCTCGACAAATTTCAGTTGAGAAAGCTTGAGAGAGTGGCTATAATATAGGCAGGAAAAAATTCAGCAGACAGAGAAAGGCGTGACTTTCGCATGAGAAAGGTTCCGGCAGGCATCTCGGATTTTGCGGAAATCCGCAGGAATGGATATAAAGCAGAAAAAATCACAGAAGGAGGAACGATGGATGAGGATAGAGCTGGCAGGTGAGCAGGATATCGACGAGATCGAAGCGCTGATGCGCAGAACCGAACAGCAGATGGAGAACCCGGAGTGGTTCGTGGCGGATGACCGTGACTTCATCCGCCGCCACATCGAAGAGGAGGGGCGGACGGTGATTGCGCGCAGCGATTCCAGCCGCCTCGCTGGTTTCTTTATTCTGCGTTTCCCCGGAGCAGCGGAGGATAACCTGAGCCGGGATGTGCCAGAGATATCCTGCCTCCCGGAAGAGGCGGTACATATGGAGTCCGCAGCCGTCGATCCGGCTTTTCGCGGGCAGGGGCTGCAGCGGGCCATGGCTGCATACGGAGAACGAATCGCCGCAGCCATGGGATTTCGATTTGCATTCGCCACGGTGCATCCGGATAACCGGGCAAGTCTTACAAGTATGCAGCGGCAGGGCTTTGACATCGTAGCGACGAAGGAGAAGTACGGCGGCAGAATGCGTCATATTCTGGTAAAAAGACTGTAGAAGAATACGTAATAAACTGTAGTATAGTTAGTTAAAATAACAAAGTAGACCGCGGTACAGACTTGATTTTAAATAGTTTAAAAAGCATCTGACTTAAAAAAAATAAGAAAACACTTGACACACTATACGGGAGTATGTATAATTATACCTGTACAAAGGAGTACATATAAAGACTGTCAACAATGAAGTCTTTATTTTTCTACTCTTAAAATTTAGCACGGTAATACGTTAACGTAATGAACTATCAATGTATAAATGCTCGATGGCCTTTGGATGGATAGTTCCTGTGTGCAAACTATAAAATCAAGGAGTGACCGATATGACATACGTAGAAGAAATCATGGAACAAGTTGTTAAGAATAATCCCGGACAGCCCGAGTTTCATCAGGCCGTTAAGGAAGTGCTCGATTCCATCGCTCTTGTAATTGACAAGCATGAGGAAGAGTATCGGGAACTCCGTATTCTGGAGCGTCTGCTGGAGCCGGAGAGAAGCCACAGCTTCCGCGTTGCATGGATCGATCACAATGGCAAGGCTCAGGTGAACCGCGGCTACCGCGTTCAGTTCAACAGCGCAATCGGCCCGTACAAGGGCGGTCTTCGTTTCCATCCGACTGTGAATTCCAGCGTGATGAACTTCCTTGCCTTTGAGCAGACCTTCAAGAATGCGCTGACCGGTCAGGCTATCGGCGGCGGCAAGGGCGGTTCCGATTTTGACCCGAAGGGCAAGACCGATATCGACATCATGAATTTCTGCCAGAGCTTTATGGTTGAGCTCTACAAGTACATTGGCCCGAACGAGGATGTCCCCGCTGGTGATATCGGCGTTGGCGGTCGCGAGATCGGCTATCTGTACGGCATGTACAAGAGACTGACCCATCAGTACGAGGGCGCTCTGTCCGGCAAGGGCCTGTCCTACGGCGGTTCCCTGGTACGTACCGAGGCAACCGGCTACGGTCTGACCTACATCACTGAGGAGATGCTTCGCCACGCAGGCAAGACCATCGCAGGCAAGAAGGTATGCGTATCCGGTTCCGGCAACGTAGCAACCTACGCCATCGAGAAGGTAACCCAGATGGGCGGCACTGTACTGACTGCCAGCGATTCCAGCGGATATGTATACGATCCGAACGGCATCCAGGCAGATGTGATCAAGGAGATCAAGGAAGTTCGCCGTGCCCGTATCAAGGAGTACTGCGATCTGGTTCCCACTGCGACTTTCGTTCCCGGCAAGAAGGTATGGGAGGTTGCCTGCGACGTGGCTCTTCCCTGCGCGATCCAGAACGAGCTAGATCTGGACGACGCGAAGACTCTGGTAGCGAACGGATGCTTCGCGGTAGCAGAAGGCGCGAACATGCCTACCACCCGCGAGGCGACAGATTACCTTCAGGAGCAGGGGATCCTGTTTATGCCCGGTAAGGCTTCCAACGCCGGCGGCGTAGCGGTATCCGCTCTGGAGATGGCTCAGAACAGCATGCGTATCTCCCGTAGCTTCGAGGAAGTGGACAATGATCTGAAGAACATCATGAAGGATATCTACAAGCAGGTATCCGAAGCAGCCGCTGATTACGATAGAGAAGGCAATTTCGTAGTAGGAGCGAACATCGCCGGCTTCCGCCGTGTCGTTAAGGCCATGAGAGAGCAGGGTATTGTATAAAAAAATAGCGCAGACATCATAACTGCCCTATAGGGAAAAGAGAGAGTCGGGGGCAGGGATGTTTAAAGACGGGACAGATACGGCAGACGTCGGTATCTGTCCCGTCTTTTATCTTTGAATAAGAAACCTAAATTATTCACCTCTAAGCGGTGAAAGTGGTGTTAAGCCACAATGTTACTGTATTTAAGTTGTTTATTGCATTTCATCTATCAAGTGAAGATAAAAAAGAGCCCCAAATTGTGATAAGATTAAGGTGTCAAAACAAAATCAGAATTACAAAGAAAGGCTCTCCATGAACTATTCTAACAACTTTCGGCTCACTTGTAATAAGCAGATTAAAAAAATTTTGATGGAGGTAATCTTTCCTCCGATGCTAGACTTCTTCTCATCAAAAAATTCGCTGCAAAGATCGGCTTTATCAAACAGATCCAAGATATTTTCAAAACCAATGATACATCCAGGCGATTTCGCAAAAAATTTCATAGAGCTTGAGTTGTTTTGAAGCTATAAGTGTAATTTGCCACTATACCCGTGATGACAGCTTGCTGAATACTTCTGCCGCCCTCCGTGATAATCGGCGCGCCATAGGAAAAAATTATATCATAATGGAAAAGCATATTGGAAAAAGTGTAGGAATCCGCATATTATTATAGCTGAGACATATACCTGTGAGAATAAGGAGAAATTATGAGTGCAGAAAGTAAAAAAGTAACTATGTGGAATCCCACGTTTATCAGTATTTTCATTGTAAACTTTGCCATGAATATGGGACAGTTTATGATGAATACTCTGGTTCCCAAGTATGCTAATTATTTGGGCGCTACTGCAGCAGTAGTTGGAACGGTAACCAGTATGTTCGCGATCACGGCACTGGCCATTCGTCCTCTTGCCGGACCGGCCTTTGACTATTTCAGCAAGAAGCGGCTTCTTTCCTGCGCCATCGGTATTATTGCACTGGCTTTTGTTGGATACAGTCAGGCCACGACCATCCCTATGATGATGGCCTGCCGTCTGCTACATGGTATCGGTATCGGTTGCACGGCACCGTTGGCTCTGGCAATCGCCAGTGATTCTCTTCCTGATGAAAAAATGGGTTCCGGTATTGGAATCTTTTCTCTTGCCCAGGCAGTTTCGTCTGCTATCGGTCCTTCCATCGGACTGAATCTGTCCAAGAGCATTGGCTACAATACCACCTTTGCGCTGGGTGCTGCCGTAATGTGCTTTTCCCTTGTACTTTCCTTCTTTATTAAAGAGAAGCCGAAGGCAAAGGAAGGAAAGTTTGCCATTCGTCTGGACAAGATCGTTGCCAAAGAAGCCATCATTCCTGCCTGCATCATGGTATTCTTGGCAATGGCCTATTCCTGTATCAATTCCTTTATTGCCATCTACGGCGGTGAGTGTGGTGTGGATCAGATCGGTCTGTATTTTACCGCCTATGCCATCTGCCTGCTGCTGAGCCGTCCTTTGAGTGGTACGATCTCGGATAAATATGGTCTGGACAAGGCGATCATTCCCGCCTGCATTATGTTTGCAACCTCCTTTTTCATGATTAGTATCAGCAAATCGCTGCCCATGTTCCTGGTTTCCAGTGCTATCTCCGCTTTCGGTTACGGAGCTTGTCAGCCGGCTATGCAGGCACTGTGCATGAAGTGTGTATCCAAGGAGAGACGTGGAGCCGGTGCCAACACTAACTACATGGGTGTTGACCTGGGTAATCTGATCGGCCCGACTCTGGCAGGAACCATTACGGAGCGTGTGCAGGCAACTACCGGAAGTACAGTTGCCGGATATTCCACCATGTACCGCTGCATGATCATTCCCATTGCTATTGGTGTGATTATTTTCCTGATCAACCGTAAGAATCTTCTTCAGCTGTCTTCCGTGAAAAACAAGTAATCTAATTAAATTGAGTTTCAGGTAGACAGGAAATCCCTGTCTGCCTTTGCCGTTTTTATAAAGAGAGAAATACAATGACGATCAACCAAATGTTTTATTTTTCTAGCGTTTGCACTTTTCGCAGTATTACGAGATCCTCCAAAGCCCTTTCCATTTCTCAGCCTGCCCTTTCCGGTAGTCTGGCGGATCTGGAAGCGGAGGTTGGCTTTAAGCTGTTGAACCGGACCTCGACCGGTGTGTATCCTACGGCGGAAGGAGCGCGATTTCTTGTGCATGTGGATTCTGTCCTTGCCAGATACAATCTTCTTCAGAAGGATCTTCCAGCCATTGCGAAGAGTCAACGAACAATCAAGGTGGGCTTCCGTCCGTATGCCAGTGAGTCCGAGATGCTACGCCTTTGCAAGGAGTTTAAAGCTGTTGACGGGGAATGCCGTTTCTTTTATAACGAGATCATGAACAAGTCTCCCTATCTGTTTCTAGATGAAGGGCAGATCGATTTTCTTGCGACAACAGCCAGACTGCTCCCGGAGGACTGGAAGGAAAAATATGAATTCTGCGTTCTGGCTGAGATTGAACCGGTCCGGCTTACATGCCATAAGGATAATCCCCTTGCGGCAAAGGAGAAAGTCGGCGTGGAGGATTTGGACGGAGTTCCGATTGTGTTCTGGGAACGGCACTCGGAGGTATTGGATCGTCTTCGTGAGATCATGGATGAGCAGGGACTTACGCTCAATCATGTGGCAACAATGCCCCAGATGTCCGGAATGGTGAATATGATCTGTAACGACATGGCGGTTGGCATGCTGGATGGTGATTTTGTGGATCATATTGATGTGCTGCATCACTGCCCGTTGAAAGACAATCTATCAAGTGTATTTTTGAGTGATGGTAAAATTAAAATCTATCTTGTGTGGAAAAAAATAAGCGAAAAGTATGAAAATATGAAAAAGTTTGCCAGATTTGCACGAAAAAGAGAAGATACATAGAAAAAACTTATGAGTTATTGGTTTTTAGTATTTGTAAAAAATATAAACATAGTAAAACATAATTACCAAGTATCTTGCAAGAGAAATTGAGAGGAGGCAGGGAATATCCGGAGCAATTATTGAACCCGGTGCGTCAGATTTTAAGATTATGATCGGTATCGCAATCCCCATTCTGTTTCTTGGAAACTTTGTTAACGGCGTTGCTACCCTTTCTATCGTTATCCCAATGATCGTTGGTATTTGTGCAGAGCAGCAGAGGTCTGTCAGCAAATTTATTTATCCGGCCTGTGTACTAGCTCATATCTGGCCCGGCTTCCTGCCGACTGGTGGTAATGCGGCAATGTATTTACAGAATAATGCCATTCTTGAAAACCTTGGAGGCGAAGGTACGTGGGGATTTTTTACCGCAATGATCAACAAGATTCCGATTGAAATCATTGTGATTCCGTTCCTGTTGTTTGTAGCCATGAAAATGGCTCCCGATCTGGGCAACATCCCTACTAAGCAGGCGGGAGCTGCTGCAGATGCTCAGGTGGCTGACAACAAAGCAAAAGCATCCTCTACGTCTCTGTCGCCTAGTTAGGAAAAGTTCACGGTATTTGTTTTCCTTGCCTGTATCGTAGGAATTGTTAGCTGTGCATTGCTTGGCCTGAAAACATGGTATCCGGCAACCTTGTCTGCATTCATCCTGACAGCTTCCGGTCCCATGTCTATTAAAGAGGCCAGAGATGCGATGACTACTCCCGTTATTTGGATCACCGTTGGTATTCTGCCTCTGGCAACCGCACTGAGCAAAACCGGTGCTGATCAGTTGATCGCTGAAGTATTCCATAACTTGACCGGTAATTTGCCGCCGGTTGTTATCATGATTGCCATGTATCTTGTGTGTATGATACTGACGCAGTTCATGTCCAATATGGCAGTTGGCAGTGCGTTTCAAACCCTTGCGGCTGTTATTGCCGTGCAATTTGGATACGATGGCCGTGCTATGATGCTGAGTGCGCAGGAAGGTGCTTCCAATGCATTTATGCTTCCCACTGCAACTCCTGCGATGATGATGGGGTACGAGGCTGGTGGATATCGAATCAAGGATTTTGTAAAAATGGGTATTCCTGTTACGATTCTGATGACAATTATTTTCTCACTTTATACCCCGATGATGTTCCCTCTGGTTCCTTTAAGATAGAGGATTATGTGTTGAAATAAGAAGTGTGCATCCTATTTATTCGGGATGCGTATTTTTTGTATCTTTATGCAATAGATGGGAAGCATGAAACATAAATAGAATGATGACTTCAGGCGGTAATTGTTTGGCTTTTGGGATGTGTTCCTCGGTAATAATACAATAAAAGGCAGGAATATGTTGGGGAAAAGGGGATTTGGAGGTTGAAAAAGTAGTCGGATTTCTTGGTAGAAAAAAGTGGTATAAGAAAAAATTATGAGGTATCAGTTTTTTGCATTTGTAAAAATAGTGTAAATATTATAAGATTTACATACAAACATCTTGCAAGAGAAAAAAGAGAGGGGCATTGATCAAAAATTAGCGTGGTTTTTGTCTCTGTAACTCGTAGTTAAACAAAACTCGGAGGAAAAACTATGACACCTCAAATAGCAATTGTTCTGTTAACATTCCTTTTGTTTGTTGTCTTGATCCTGAGTAATAAGGTTAAGATCGATCTGGCTGCAATGGCCATCCCGATTATTCTGGAGCTGACGCAGGTTCTGGAATTTGGTGAGGCCTGGTCCGGTCTGGTTAACAACTCGGTTATCATGATGGCGTCCATGTTCGTTGTGGGTACTGCCGTTGGTAAGACATCCCTTCTTGGAAAAATGACCGGTGCAATCATCAAACCAGGTGCTTCCGATCTGAAGATCATGATCGGTATTACAATTCCGATTCTTTTCCTTGGAAACTTTGTAAATGGTGTAGCAACCCTTTCCATCGTTATTCCGATGATCGTCGGTATCTGCGCAGAGCAGCAGAGACCTGTCAGCAAGTTTATCTATCCTGCCTGCGTACTGGCACACATCTGGCCCGGCTTCCTGCCGACCGGTGGTAATGCGGCAATGTATTTACAGCATAATGCCATCCTTGAAAACCTGGGCGGCGTTGGTACATGGGGCTTCTTCACCGCAATGATCAACAAAATTCCGATCGAGATCATCGTGATTCCGTTCCTGTTGTTTGTAACCCTGAAGATGGCACCCGATCTGGGTAACATTCCTACCAAGCAGGAAGGTGCTGCAGCAGATGCTAAGGTTGCCGACAACAAGGCAAAAGCTTCTTCCACGACTTTGACTCCCGGCCAGGAAAAGTTCACCGTATTTATCTTCCTTGCATGTATCGTTGGTATTGTTACCTGCGCACTGCTCGGATTCAAAACCTGGTATCCGGCAACGCTGTCTGCATTTATTCTGACTGCTTCCGGTTCTATGACCATCAAGGAGTCCAGAGATGCGATGACCACTCCCGTTATTTGGATCACTGTTGGTACTCTGCCTCTGGCAACTGCACTGAGCAAGACTGGTGCTGACCAGCTGATCGCAGAAGTATTCCACAAGCTGACCGGTAACCTTCCGCCCGTTGTTATCATGATCTCCATGTATATTGTATGCATGGTTCTTACTCAGTTTATGTCCAACCTGGCAGTAGGCAGTGCCTTCCGTACTCTGGCAGCCGTTATCGCTGTACAGTTTGGCTATGACGGACGTGCGATGATGCTGAGCGCTCAGGAGGGTGCGTCCAATGCATTCATGCTTCCTACCGCTACTCCCGCTATGATGATGGGATATGAGGCCGGTGGATATCGTATTAAGGATTTCGTTCGAATGGGTCTTCCTGTTACGATCCTTATGACGATTATCTTCGCCATTTATACACCAAACATGTTCCCGTTGGTTCCGTAATGCAGGGTATTGTCTCATAAAAACAATTTGCGTGTCCTGTATCTGCAGGACACGCAATTCTTTTAAACAAAGAAAATTTCAGGAGGACCAAGATGAAATTTGAAAACCAAGTGGCAGTGATCGCCGCCTGTGGTTCCCAGGTGGGAGCGGCAAGCGCTCTGCAGCATTTAAAAGAAGGCGCGAAGGTCGCCTTTTATTACGAGGACGATGTGCGTCTGGAATTGTTCAAGGATCTGACAGAGGAAGAAAAAAGCAGACTACTGACGATCCGCATTCAGGACTACAAAGATGTGGAGGAATTGAAAAAAGCGGCAGAGACGGTTCTTGAAAAGTTCAGAACCTGCGATATCGTAGTAACCGCGATCACAACCGATGTGAGAGAGTCTGGTTATTCCATGAGTGAAGAGGAGTATGATCGGGTGATGAAAACCATCACCAATGGAGCGCTGTACACTATTCAGCCTCTTATGCCAGCCATGAAGGAGAAAAAGTATGGCCGTATCGTATTGATCAGTAGTGTAGCTGGAAGAACCGTTCTTCCCGGTGTGGCTCCTGTGTTCGCGGCAGCCAATGCCGCCATCGGCGGTATGGCAAGAAATATCGGTTGTACTATGGGAACTAGCTTTATTACCGGTAATTCTGTATGCGTAGGCCCTTTGGAGGATGGATCTTATAAGACTGGCGCTAAGGTAGAACCTGCCGGTATTGAACCCGGACATGAGCTGGGACGTTTGAAGGATGTGGCCGGTGCGATCGAGTATTTTACCTCACCGCTAGCTTCCTGGCTGACAGGTGAGACGCTCGACTTAAACGGCGGCTATTACATGGTATAAGGAGGGACTGGCTTTGAAAAAATTACAGGATAAAGTAGCTGTATTTGTAGGTGGCGGTTCCGCCATTGCTACAGTTGCCCTTCGTCATTTTATGAATGAGGGGGCAAAGGTTGTATTAGTAGATGTAGATAAGAAGTATTTTACTAGAAGTGAAGATATCCGTGCCAAGTATCCGGAGCGTATCCGTACCTTCATCGGTGCCTGCTCCGTGCAGGAGGACATGGACAAGGCAATGGAATTTGCAGAAAAGGAGTTCGGTAAGATTGACATCCTTTGTAACTATGCCGGTTTCCACGGCGGCGGAGACGTGGTATCCGTTCAGAAAAAGTTATGGGATATTGCCGAGGATGTTACCTGCCTGGGCACCTATCGTGCCGTAAGAGCCGTATATCCTTACATGAAGAAAAATCACTATGGACGCATCATGAATTTTGCTTCCATTGGCGGTCGTGCGAATCGCGGTGTTCCGATCACCTATGCCGGATTCAAGGGAGCTGCCATCGGTCTGACCCGTGCCCTGGCATTGGAGCTGGCAAAGGATGGCATTACGGTGAACAGTATGGCACCGGCTTCCATCGATACGACAGAGTTTGAAAGAATCCCCGAGAAGGATTCTGTTCCCTTCACCCCGCCAAAGGGGGCACTGAAGGGCGGCCCCGGAGCAACAAGAGGAGGCTCCTTTATTCCTGGTCGTCCGCTGGCAACCATGGATGAGATCGCTCATACGATTGTATTTATGAGCAGCGATGACTCTGCGTTCTTGACTGGTGATTGTCTGGATGTAAACGGCGGCCAGTTCATGCAGCCTTAATGTCAGGAGGTAAAAAAATGAGATTTGAAAATAAAACGGCAGTGATCGCCACTTCCGGTGGATCCATTGGTCTGGAGTGTGCAAGAAAGCTGGAAGAGGAAGGCGCAAAGGTAATCATTCTGGATCTGGATCATGCGGAAGCAGAAAACCTTTCTTCTTCCGATACAAGATGTGTTGTTCCCGTAAACTGCTTCTACGATGAAGCAGAAGTGGAAGAAAAGCTGAAGAAGGCATCCGAAGCTTTTGCTCCCGTTGATATTGTTGTGACCAATCTGATCTCCAAGCCTTCCGATTGTGCATGGAATGAGATTACGGAGGAGGAAGCACATCGTATTTTTGATGAGATCATGACCGGTGTTCAGACTGTTCTGAAATTTACAGTTCCGACTATGATCGAGAGATCCAGCGGAAGCATTGTAATTATTGAAAACCTGGCCGGACGAACCGGCGTCAAGGGTGCCAATGTGATCACCAGCGCTGCTTATGCAGGTCTCAGCGGTATGATCCGCAACATGGCAACTGTATATGGCAAAAATATGATTACCGTCAATGGTGTCGCTGTCGGACCTATTGAGGGTCAGTATTTTGAGCCGGAGGCTGCAAAGAATCTTCGGCCGGAACTTGGAAAAACCGGCACCGGCGAGGATGTGGCAAATGCTGTTATGTATCTGGCAGATCCGGAAGTATTCTGGAATGAAGGCGAGATCGTTGACCTGAATGGCGGCCGTTTCGCTGTCTAAGAAAAGGAGGAGCTTGTTTTGAAGCGTTTACAGGATAAAGTTGCAGTATTTATCGGCGGTGGTTCTTCCGTAGGTTCTGTTGCCTGCCAGAAGTTTCTGGAGGAAGGCGCCAATGTTGTTCTGGTAGATATTGATGAGAAATATTTTGAGAGAACCAAAGATCTTCGCGCAGAGTATGGGGAGTCCAGAGTACTGACTTTTATCGGCGCCTGCACTTCCCAGGCCGATATGGATGCGGCTATGAAGTTTGTCATAGAAAAGTTCGGTAAGATTGATATTGTGCTGAACATTGCAGGTTTTCATGGTTCCGGTTGGATCGATGTAATTCTTCCGGAGCAGTGGAATCTGGCTATGGATGTTACGTGTACCGGTGCGTACCGTGCAACCCTGGCAGCAATGCCTTACCTGAAAGCTCAGAAGAGCGGTCATGTGATCAACTTTACCTCCCTTGGCGGACGTGGAAACCGTATGGTTGCAATTTCCTATGCCGGTTCCAAGGCTGCTTGTACAGCTATGACTCGGGCATTTGCTGCTGAATTGGCACCCTATGGTATATCCGTCACCGCATATGCTCCAGGTACTCTGAACACCAAACAGTTTGAGCGTATCGCAGAGAAGGGCTCCATTCCCTTCAAAATGCCTCCCGGAGGTGTTCCCGGAATGCCCGGCTATAAGGGACCGGAATTGTACAATGGTCAGGCAGTTATCCCAGATCGTCCGGTCGCTGAGCTGACCGAGGTGGCAGCCGCGTTGGTATATCTGGCAAGTGATGAGTCTAGCTATCTGGCAGGCGACTGCATGGATATGAACGGCGGGATCCTGATGGCCACCTGATTATGGATAGGAACGGAGGATTTATATTATGAAAAAACAGTGGAAAGGGATGTTCATGGTCCCTCACATATGGGAGGCTGTCTACCTGGCATTCCGTGCGGGATATGACGGGCTAGGAGCCATGCTTTTGCCAAGAGGAGGTAAGGGGCCTCTTCATGAGCTGCTGGAGAAACCGGAACTCTGGGATAACGTTCAGAACGCGCTGGACGAGACCGGAGTATTTCTGAATGGTATCGGAAACTGTATCATTGATGACAACAAGGATCTCCATCCCTACGGTATGGGAAATTCCCCTGATCCGGATGAGCTTCGTCCCTATTTCGAGTTTGCAGGAAAGCATCGGTTGGGTGGTGTTCAGACTAGTATATGGACAACGAACGAGGATTTGGCAACGGAGAAATTTGCACATCTCTGTGATGTTTGTGACGAGTATGGACTCACAGTCAACTTGGAATTTGTGGCGTGGGGCATCTGTGATAACCTAGTGAAGGCAAGAAAGCTGCTGGAGACAACCGGTAAGAAAAATGCACGGATCACTCTGGATATCATGCATCTGTACTACAGCGGAGTTACCCCTGAAGAGATTGCTGCATGCCCGCCCGAATGGTTCGGAGAGTTCCATCTTTGTGATGTGCCTCATCTGAAGTTCCCGGATAATCATAAAGATCTGGCAACGGAAGGTAGAAGTTACCGCCTGTGGCCCGGTGAGAGCGGTTTGGATCTGACTCCCTGGCTGAAGGTGATACCGGACACGGCACTGGTTATGCCTGAAATCCCCAACAGGGACAGAAACGAGAAATTTGGTCAGTTTGAATATCAGGCAAGAACCCTGGAAGAGTGTAAACGCTTCTACAGAGAAAAGAAAATTGCACTATAATTTATAGTGTCAATGCCAGGATTTCAAGGAATATAAAAGATAAGGGTGCCGATGATCATTCGATCCGTCGTGCAAAGAAATGCCTGTCAATCGTCAGTGTATCATCTGACGTTTGGCAGGTATTTTATTGCTCTGCTGCAGCTGATATAGAGGATATCACAAAGTCATAATAGGATATAGTCTGCAGTTATATCATCGAAATTAAGAATATTGGAAATGAGAAGGGATTGACTCTATAATTAATGAGTCATATTATGCTATGCCAGACGTATTTCGGGCATTTTTTTCTAAAAATGTCACGTGAAATCACAGGATGGTTATCAGGAGGTATATGAATGAAGTATATTACTTTAGGTAAATCGGATCTAAGGGTATCCCGTATCTGTCTCGGAAGCATGGCATTCAGCAATCCTACGGGAGATTCAGCAAAGTGGATGACCGATCAGGAAAAATCCGTGGAAATCATTCATCGTGCGTTGGATGCTGGCATCAATTTCTTCGATACCGCACTGGTATATAATGGCGACGTCAGCGAACAGCATATCGAGCGGGTACTGAAGGATTATGCAAAGCGGGAAGAGCTGGTTGTTGCCACCAAGTTCACTCCCGGTTCCTGTCTTCTTTGCAACAATATGTGTCGTGATACGGAAAACAAGAATTTCAATGGTTTAAAGACCAACTATTGCCTGCCGCCCTTCCCGACCAGTACACTGGAAATGTTCAAAGCAAGCGGAATCCGCCAGCATCAGATCGCAGGACAGCTGGAGAGTGGCTGTCATGGTTAGTTGATGGGGTATAAGGCTTACGGCGGCTCCATTATTCTGGTCCCGTTTAACCATTTCCAGAGCCGCAGTGGCCTTTCTGATCATCCGGAAGGCACCATGGACTTGGGCGCAGAGAAGCTTCGCTGGATGGATCATGTGCTGAAGGGCATAGATAATGGAATGGACAAGGAGCCTCCCGTTGTCTACTATACATTTAACGCGAAAGAGGGACAGCATTGGAGATATGCAGATACCTGGCCTCTGGATACGGTCCGCCCGGCAACACTCTATTTTGACGGAGAAAAATCCGGAACGGTAGCTTCCCGGAATGACGGAACTCTGACTCTCATCAAGCCGGAAGAAGAGGCTGCCGATTCCTACAAGGTAGACTCTTCCATTTCCGTATTCGACAATCATGATAGTAAGGGTTTCAATTATATTCGCATGAATATGCAGTGGAACGGAGATATGTTAGAGGATGTGGATATAAAGGGATTGACCTTTACATCCAAGCCCTTCTTCTTTGTATATGACAATGAGATCACCGGACATGTGGGCGTGAACCTCTGGGTAACCTCAAACGCCAGTGATGGTGACTTTGATAGGAATTATGACTTTGTCCTTTTTGAAATTCCTGTGTGTCAGAAATCAGCAGGAGATTGTCTTCAGATAATCAATGAATTTCTTTTTTGTTTCATAGTTCTCGATATTTTTCTTCCAATAGGCCATGATGGGGATTATTCCCTCTCCAAACAGTTTGATCACATCCTCTCCAAGGGGAACCTCACGGATCGACGGAATACTCTCTACATACCCAGCGCCCAGAAAGCCGATTGCTATATTATGGTAGACAAACTGGATCAGACCGGAAATTTGGGGGAGAATGGAAATGCAGTTCATCTGAAGGCCTTTCTGTGCCATCTCTCGTGTAATGTGGTCCAGAAGTACCTGGTGTCCCTGCCAGAATACGGAAGGGTAGGTTTGTAGATCCTCCATATGAACCACTTCCCTCTGAAAGATAGGGGAGGACTCGTGAGCGAAGAGCTGCAGTTTCTCCGCACCGACTTGAGTATATTCGTATTTGGACTCCCAGCCGGCCGGCATACTGCGGGTGGAGCCAAACAGAAAGTCGATCTGATTTTCATCCAGAAATACATAAGGTGTGATGTTCGACATCTCATTTACCTTTAGGATTAGACCGTCCGTTCCGCACTCCGATTGATATTGTTTGAACAGCCGAAAGAACACCGTTTCTCCAGAATAAGGACGAAAACCGACACGTATTACTTGTTGGTGGCGGGAAATCAGAGGGATTTCCTGCTGGAGCAGGTTGGCCCGTTTCAATACAGAATTGATATGCTGTAAGAGAAGCAGTCCCTCTTCGGTTGGTA
>JABLTL010103247.1_pt1 | contig 14429 bp, 14 predicted proteins | sample 7160151 | NCBI WGS metagenome assembly JABLTL01 (sample SAMN14651223, study PRJNA627086) | human gut metagenome | isolation source: feces | host: Homo sapiens
GTGCGTAATTCTTGGATTAAACTCATCTGTAAATCCAATTTCTTCAAGAAGTTCTCTTTTAAGCCCTTCCTTTATTGTTTCACCATCTTTTAAATGACCACCAGGGAATTCCCATTTACCTAATACATCTTGAGATCCAATAGATCTTCTTGCTATTAAATATTTATTATCTTTTTCGATTAATGCTGCAACAACCGTTATCATAAAAACCACCTATAAACAGTATATCGGCTTTTTCCAAATTAGAACAGATCTACAGAAGAAAAAGGAAGTAAGAATTTAACTTACTCCCTATTTATTTTTAAGATAATTACTTAATTTTTTATCAGTGCAATAAACATAACAACCTTTCATACCTCTAGTCATTAATGTTTTATATGTATTTTTTATTATTGAATCAGTAATTCTTTTTGCTTCTTCTATTCCTTCTTCTTTAGCTATTTTATTTATACCTTTAATAGACTGATCTGTTTTAGCTCTTTTTGTGTAATCGGTAATAATATGATTATTCTCATATCTTAAATCATCACCTATTATTACACCAACATAATCAAATTCTAAACCTTGACATGTATGAATACAACCAATTTCGTTTACCGATTCTTTATCAATAGCCCATGTGCTAGAATTACCAAGATTCCAACTCATTCCAAAATTATATTCTGGTATAGTAATATCATATACATCAGATTTATTTTTACCTTCACTAATCCAATTCCAGCAATATCCAGCAACAAGTCTTGATTTATTATTAATTCTATTTTTTTCCTCTATTGCCTTTCTTAATTCGTTTGGATCATCAAATACTTTAAAATCATATTTGCTATCTAAATCAAAATTAGCAGTTTCTCTTATTTCTAAAACATTATCAAGCCAAGCTAAATATCCATCAGATCCATCACATCTAAATTGACTCTTCAATTCCATTTTATGTATTCCAGCATTATAGTATCTTGCATATTTTTTAATTTCATCAATAGAGCCATTATCTTTTAAAGTTACTCTTTGATTTTCATCTATAAAAAATATAGAGAACATACTAGAATTAATTATTTCTTTAATTTGATTTTCACCTAAGTTTGAAAATAATCCGGATTTTTTATTTAATCTATGTGCCTCATCTACAATTAGAACATCGAATGAATTTGGTTCACAATCATAAAAGCTTCCTGATCCTTTAAATAGGTTATTTAATCCACTCATTTTATCAATTTTCAATTTAGCTTTAAACACTTCTCTAGGTGCACTATTTTTTGTAACATAGAAACTATTTAAACTTCTATTTAAAAACTGTTTTAATAAATTAATTGCTAGTACAGACTTACCAGTACCTGGACCTCCTTCAACAATTAATACACTTTTTTCGTTATGGAGATGTGCATTAATTCCAATTCTCAATGCTTCCTCAAATATAACTTTTTGATCATCAATTAATACAAATTCTTTATTACCTTTTAAAACAGAAGAAAAAGAATCTTGTAACATTTTTGAAGGTTTAATTTTACCATTTTCAATAATATATAAACCTTCTTTGTCATCACCTTCAGTCACAAATCTTTTAATAAAATTCCTAAGTTTTTCAAAATCTTTTGCGCCAAACATTGGAGCTGCATTTATATAATCTTTGTATTGTTCACTATTAATTGGATCATTATCTGTCAATTCATAATTATGCAAAAATGCACATGGATGTAAACCAACATTTCTATCATAAACTTCTTGATTATAACTATCAATTAAACTTGCATAACTCCAAGCCTGATATGATGGATGCGTAACCTCTCTAAGTGCTTTACCAGTAACAGTAGATACTACTCCATCTTTACCAGGAACTGAATCTGCATGAGTCCATTGTTTTAATTCAATTATAATAATAGAATTCTTTTTATTTTTATCATATCCAGATAAAAGAAAATCAATTCTGTTAGAAGTGTGAGGAATATTAAATTCAATAGCTACACCAGCATTATCTGGTATTTCATTATCAGCTAATACTCCTCTCATTCTTAACATAGATTCACGCCAAGAATTAATTTCAGATTCACCTGTACTTCTGTGGAATACTTCTTTAAATCTGGTTAAAATTTTATCTGTAATCAAGTTTAAATCAACATCATTGATAAATCCTGATTTTACTCCTTCATATACTAACATAACACCACCTACAAATTATTGTTTCTCATATCATGTTCTAAAAGCGCCAATGCATTTAAACATATATAATAAACTTCTTCTCTTGTATACTTTTTTTCTTCATTATTTATTTTATTAACATCATATAAAAATTTTAAATTGCCATCTTTATAATCTTTTATTGTATCCTTATAATCTTTATATAAATTTAATATTGCTCTATCTAATTCTTCCTTAGTATGCATTTCGTTCTCCTATAATTTGTCATATTTAGTACTAACACCCTTAGCTTTTTCAACAGGATATTTTTTTGCAGTCTTTTTCATTTTATCTAATACTATCTGTTTAGCGTCTACACCTAATTTATCAGCCATTAACAAACAATAATTAATAACATCTGCAAGTTCTTCTTTTACTTCATCTAAATCATATTCATTATTCCATTGAAAACATTCTAATAACTCACCAGCTTCAATTGAGATACTTTTAGCTAAGTTTTCTGGTGAATGAAATTGATCCCAATCTCTTTCTCTTGTAAACTCCACTACTTTTTCAGTTAAATCTTTCATCCTTTACCTCCTGTGACGCTATGACATTAATTATCGGTATAACCTACACCTAAATCTAATGCCATTCTTTCATTAATCTAATATATCGCTAACTTTAATATTGTAATATTCAGTTATCTTTCTTACTACTTCATTGTTAAGTTTTCTACTACCTTTTTCATATTTATTGTAAGTAGAAATATCTATACCTAAATAATCTGCAACTTCTTGTTGTGATTTTTTATTATCTAATCTATATTTTTTTACTCTTAATCTAGCTCTTGCTTGTACTTTTTCTTCTAATTTAGCCATACCTTCAGCAAAATTTCTTATATCACCTATCATTTGAGATTTATTTTGAGACACATCAAAAGCACGTCTACTTATTTCTAATTCTTCTTTTGTTGATAATTCCGGCATATTCTCAAAAAAATAATCAGTTGAAATTTTATAAAAATTTGCTAAATCTCTAATAACTACTAAAGGTGCACATCTATCTCCTAACTCATAATGCTTATATGTAGAAACGTTTACACCAACTACTTGAGAAATATCTTTTTGAGTTAGATTAAATTTACTGCGCATATCAGCCATATTCTTACCTATTGCTATATCACTTTTTCTCCGATTCTCCACAAGTATACCTCCTAATATCTTCTTGATACCATTATATCATGCATTTTCCATTTTGGAACACAGAAATTCCATTTTGTCAATTTTTATCATTTTAATATTGATGTTATGGAAATAAGATGATATATTATAATTATATTTCCAATTTGGAACTTTATTTTAAATTTATATTTGACAAATTGGAACCGCAAAGTTCTTTGAAAATTTGTAAGTTGCGGAAATCGCCGATATGCCGTAACTCAAAAAATGCAAGGCAGAAATTATAACCCTATTGGCACGGTAGTTATGAAATAACTAAAATTTCAACACGTGGGCTTAGCCCCGGGGAAACTCTACCCTTTTTTAGAGAGAAAGGAGGAAACATATGAATAAAGAAGTATTAGATTCTATATTACCTACTATGGACACTAATGATATTGTTGAATTAGTTCATAATCACTTATGTAGATTAAGAGTAATAGAAAACAAAGATCGTGAAGATATTAAAGTAGAATAAGGTCTTAATGAAGATATCGAAGATAATTCAAGAGAAAAATTAATAAATGCATTATATAAAATGAATGAAAAAATAATGAATAGCAGATAGGAGGTTTGATATATGACTGCAGTTGAAACATTAGAATTATTATCTAAACAAAGGTGTACTCTACAAGACTTAATGAAATTAACTAGTCTTGGTAGAAACTCAGCACTTAAAATTAGAAAAGAAATAATAACAGATCTTACTAATCAATGTTATAAACCACCATGTAATTTAATGCCAATGTGTGAAATAGTTAATAAACTAAATATTAATGTTCCTTACCTTAAAGATATGGCAGAACTGGAGAAATAAATGAAACCCATAGAAGAATTAAATATAACCATAAAAAAAGACAACATTATTGATGGAATAATGAAGTCAAATGGATTATATTGCTTAGTTGCAGAACCAAAAGTTGGTAAGTCATTCTTAGCATTACAGCTTGCCAACTCTTTGATAAATAATAAACAATTCTTAGGATTCAATACTAATCCCACATCCGTCTTATATGTTAGCACAGAAATATCTGAATTACAACTTAAAGAAAGATTAGAAATAACAGGATATACTTTTAAACCTAATTCATTCTTCTTTGTGCAAAAAGACGAACAACATAAATTATGTATTAGAGATGATCTATTATTAGATTTAAAAGAATTCTCAAAAACTTATAATGGGAGATTTGTAATTATAGATATTATGTGTGGTATAGATTATGGATATGAAACTGATATAAATAATTATAGTGATGTTATGAAGAATATGTTTGATAAATATAGAGAACTTGCTAAAAAATATAATCTTACATTTCTTCTAATACATCATTTAAATAAAGAAGGTAAAACATTAGGTAGTACAGGTATTGATGGTAATATGAATGGTATATTAACATTAATCAATAATAAAGATAATACTTATACTTTAAAAATAATCAATAGAGATTTTGAAGAACAAAATCTTAATCTTATAAGAAATGATAAACTTGAATTTGAAATTATTAATGAAGATAATACTGAACTAGATTTTAATCTTAGTGTATTTATGAGATATGTAATTAAGAAAAAAGAAGTAATATTTACTCCAGCAGAAATGATATCAGAATTAAATCTACTAATTACCCCTTCTCGTTTTGGAAGATTACTAAATAGTAATATTAAAAGATTAGAAAAAGAAGGCATATATGTTGAGTTAAATAGGACTGCTACTTCTAGAAATTACAAAGCTAAGTTTATAGATCCTCTTGTTTTAGAAGAATAAGGTTTTAGGATTTATCCTAACTCACATTTGGTCTATGACCTAGTGAGATAAGTCATAAAACGACTTCTATTTTAGTTACAAACATATATTCGTTCTGTCTTTTGACAGATATTGTATTATATGGTAAAATGTTCATAGTCCCAGAGGTATAATCTGAGACAAAAAAAATACTATCTGCCAGGATAGTATCATTGGGTACAAATGAAAGAACCCAATACAATATTCTATATTGTATTACAATTATATCATTTTAATATGTTTTTTACAACAAATATATTTTTATAGATGTAAAAGTAATGCAATTTGGTTTAAGTAATTTGTACTCATTCATTATTATGAAAGGAGGACAAATATGCCAATTAAACCCGGGCCTAAGCCAAAGGCAAAAAGTACTGGCAAGTTAGATCGCAGAAGAAGAGATAATAAGTTAACACCTAAGAATAAAACATCATTGAAAACTCATCATCACAAAAAAGGCGATTAAGTTAAGCAACCAATAATGGTTGTTTTTTCTTTTGTAAAGGAGGTTTTAAATGTATGATGGATATCAAGTATTAAGATTTGAAAATAATTATAAAAGTAAAGATTTATATCTTATAGGAAATGAAATGAATAATAGAGTTGGTACAGGTAATTATGATAAAGAAAGAACAAAGTTTAATATTAAGTATAAAGAACTAGAAAAAGATAATTTATATCAAGATGTTAAATATAAATTAGAAAGTAGAAATATAGAATATTTTCACAAAACTAAAACTAATCTATTAAATGGTGTAACTATATCAAGTGGCCCAGAGTTTTTTATGACTCTGGGTTTACCATTTAAAGAAACAGATAGAAAATATAAAACAGGTAAAAAAGAAGGACAAAATATATGGACTCCTGATATTAAAAGTAAAAATGATATTCCTAAAAAAGTAATTAAATACTTTGATGAAAGTTATAACTTTTTAAAAGAATTAGTTGATGAAGAAAATATAGTAATGGCTCAAGTACATTTTGATGAAGATACTCCTCACCTACAAGTTTACTTTTTACCAGTAGTAAATGAAGTAAAAAGAAAATGTTATCAAAGAGATAAAGATGGTAATCTGATAAAAGAGATAAAAATGGTGAGATGGTATATGAAACAGTTAAAGGTAAATTTTTAAATAACGATCAATTTTGGAAAGATTTAGGAGGTAGAAATTCTTTTTCTAAACTCCAAGATAGATTCAATAAATATATAACAAGTAAAGGGTTTAATTTAGATAGAGGTGAAATTGATGCCAATAAATATCATCAAACTAAATTAGAGTATCGTATTAATGAATTAAAGGCTGAGGAAAAGATATTAAGTAAAGATTTAAATAATTATAAGAATAAAATAAATGAAGCTAAAAACGTATTAGAAACATCTTTAAAAGATTCCAACTCAGATTTAAAGAAGAAAATCATTGGATATAGTAAAAAAGAAGTAGAAAAACTTATGGATGATTTTGATAACCTTACAAGATTAAATACTATAAAGACATATGAGTCAAAAGATAAAGATAATAAAATCACTTCACTGTCTATAGAAAATGATTTTTATAAAAATAACAGACAACTTATTAAAAGTGAAAAGATAAGACATGAACAATCTAAAGAATTATCTAATAAAGATGAAGAACTTAAATATTATAAAAATGCTTTTAGTAAAGTAACTCGTGCTTTAGATATTATTATGAAAAGAAGACCAATGTCATATGTACATAATTATGTATCATTTGCAGAATCTGTTATGGCTGGTAAAAGAGCTCGTGAAATGGATGAAGAAGCACAAAGAGAATTTGATGAAGCTAATAAGAAAGGAGAAGATATATGGCTATAAGACAAGTTAAAAATAAATATGCTACTAAAGATGGTAGAACTTGGGTAGTAGATATAACTTATAGAGATTATTTAGGTAGACCTAGAAGATATCACTCTAAAAAGTTTGCTACAAGAAGAGAAGCTAAAGATCATGAAGCAGAATATAAAGTTAATATTAAAAATATAACTGAATTTACTGATTTAACATTTAAACAATTAATTGATGAACATTATAAATATCAACAAGATAAAGTTAAATCTACTACGCTCTATAATTATAGAAATATGATGCCTTATCTTGAACCTTTATTTAATATTAAAGTTGAATCATTTAATATAAGACACTTTGAATTATGGAGACAATCAATGAATGAAAAGAAAATATCTACTAGGTATAAAAATGGTGTTTATAAATATTTAAAAGCAGTTATGAATTTTGGAACTAAATGGTATGATTTAAATTTTGTTAAAGTTTATAATAAAATGACTAATTTTACTAATCCAAATGAAAGAAAAAAAGAAATGTCATTCTATACTCCTGAAGAATTTCAAAAGTTCTTATCTGTTGAAAATGATGTTAAATTTATATGTGCATTTCAAACACTATTCTATTGTGGACTTAGAAATGGTTAACTAAGAGGATTAACATGGAATGATATTAACTTTAGAAAAAATTGTTTATCTGTTATATAACTAAGACACCAGATCCTATAACTGGTAAACCATATATAGTATCTAGTCCTAAAACAATGTCTAGTTATAGAACCATACCTATTCCTAATTTCTTATTAGAATACTATAAAGATTTATATGATAACTGTAGTTCTTACTATAATTTTAATGATAATTGGTATGTATTTGGTAATATCGATCCATTACCTGAAACTACTTTAAGAGGTAGAAAAACTAAGAATGCTTTTAAAGATGGAGTTAAAGATATTAGAGTTCATGATTTTAGGCATAGTTGCACATCATTATTAATTGATAGTGGCGCTAACATAACATTAGTCGCTAAATATTTAGGACATTCTAAAATTGATGAAACACTTAACACCTACTCTCATATGTATCAAAATAGACTTGAAAATATTGTTCAAATAATTGAAGTTCAAAATACTAAATTATTAGAAAGTAAGCAAAAAAAATTACCTGAACCCAAAAAAACAATTATTGATTATGATGAAGATGATTATTACGATTATGAAAAAGATTTAGATAATAAAAAAGAAGATGACCTCGTCCTTTAGTGGACTAGGTCATTTTTTATATTTCTGAAATATCTTTACTTAGCTTTCTTATTAATCCAATTTGCTTAGAAAACATTTCATCCCATATATCTAAACATTTTATTAGCATTTCTTTATTATTATTATCGTAAGCATAATCAAATAGCATAATTACAATGTAATTAAGATCATCATATGAATAATAATGGGTAGGATTATTTTCATCATATTTTTCTAAAGCTATTCTAATAATATCAAACAATAATTCACTATATCCAAGGATATTATCTCCCCTTTTCCTCAAGAGATGAATAAATGGTTCAATAAATTCCTGTGAATCAGATGATTGAAATAATTCAATAATAAATTTATCATCGTTCAATAATAATTCTTCATCACCAAATAATTTATATGGGTTTATTTTGACATCAGGATATTTTGATAATTCAATTATTATATCTTTTGATTTTTCTCTATATTCATCTTCTTTCATATATACCATAAACATTTCCATTATTGAATCTTTTATTATAATATCATTTTTACTATTCAATAACTCATCCTTAAATTCATCATAAAATAGATAAAAATCAACCATCAAATATGAAAAAAGTCTTCTTATTTCTTTACTATTAATAGTAATCCCATATAATATTATCTTTATTATTTTATCTCTCAAATTACTTTTTTTAGCATATATATAATTAAATATATTTCTATTTGATCTATAACCATATATACAATCATTTGAAAAAAGTTCAATTATAATCTTACTTGCCCAGTCTAAATCATAATTTAAAAGACAATTTAAAATACACATACTTGAATATTTAATTATTTCATCACTAGATTTACTCATACTTTCAGTCATTTTAGTAAATTTATTTGCATAGTCAACATTACTCCATAATATATTAGAAACAGCTGAAGCAAGTTTATAAATTGATGAATTAATTACTACCAATTCAAACGATTCTGCAATGTCTCTATCTTCTTTACTATTATCTATAATTGAATTATTTTCAATTTTACCTGATATAATATCAGAATAAATATTTAGCAACATATCAATTGTTTCAGCATTCCAATTTGTTTCTTCTTTTCTAGCAATTATTTCACAAATTAGTGGAGCATATTTATAATTATCTGTATACTTAAAGGTATTAAATATTAATTCTAATTTTTGAATTGAAATATCATTTACTATGCTAGAATATGCCAATGAATTATATAATGTGTAGATATAATCAGGCATAATAATAGATGAATTGTTTATAAACAAATCAATGAATTGATTTGGATTTTCTTGAATATTTAATGATAATGATGATTGAAATTCATATAAATTGCTATCTATAAATACAGATTTTTCTTCATCATATTTAGATTTATGGTTGTTAGTAATTTTTTTGTTAGTTAATATACCAAGCCAACTTTTTAAACTAATTCTTTTATTCGCAATCGGTGATATAACACTACCACTTTTAGAGTGATTCAAATCATAAATAGAGTAATTCCATACACTAAATTTTCTATTCAATACTTTCTTTAATTGTATACTCTTTTCATCTAATAAACTGTCTGGAATACAATTTAAAATTTCATATTGAAAGTCACCCCAAAAACTAGTATAATTTGCACTACCGAAATTTTCCTTTTTATATTCAATGCATCTTTTGCATTTTTCAATTAAATCATCTGGTTTATACTCAATAATTCTTTCAATAACATAAGTAATTGTTTTTTTATTTGCCTTATTAATAAACTTTTCTATTACTTTTTTTAGCATACTCAATGATTGATTATTATTACTAGTATATTCGAAGCAATTATTATTTATATCACTAAATAAATATTCAAAAATTTGATTTGAAGCAGATTGAGGCATAAAAAGTATACTATATAATATTATTTCATTATGAATACTAAATCCTTTGCTTAAGTACTTCTCAAATATTGTCCAAAATTTATTATAATCACTATTTACTATATTTTTAGCTGCTTTTTTAATTAATGATATTATTATTCTTTGTACATTCATTTCAAGTCTACCATGATCTTCCCAATCGTATAATCCATATTTATCATGAATTTCAGGAATTAGTGGTAAAAGATTGTCAATAATCAATTCATTTTCTCTAATTTCAATCTTATCTTCATATTCAATAGAGCAATTATCAGAATATTTTATATGCCTTTTCTTTAAATCTAAATGATTTGCCAAAAATTCAATATACTTGATTCCTCTACATTCATTAATACCCAATAATTCATCTAAATTCAAATAAGAATTTATCAAAAGCTCATTAAATTTGGCATATATTTCTAATCGTAATTCAAATAGTTCATCCGTGTCGTATACTACATCAAAAGGAAAAACACTATATAATTCTCTATCTAATTGTTCATTTATCATAATATATCGTTTTATAAATTTGTATTCTTTTTCATTAAATGAATAATTAATACTTTTTAATAAATTTATAACATATTGTTTTTTTGTTGAATCATTAATCCATTTATCAAAAATGCCATTATCTATTAATAATTCTATTATTTCTTGATGATTCATAAATACAATATTAATGAAAATATCAAAAAGATCTTTTTTTAAATAATTATTTATAATATATTGCTTGATTAATTCTGACATATTTGTAATTGTTCCTAAAACTTCAAAAGCCACATATTTTAAGTAAATCCTAATATTTTGATTATTAATAATAGTGTCAATACATTCTAAAAATTTTTGATCATCAAGTTCATGAACTCTTTCTAAAAACATTTGCAACTGATATCTTTTATTTGGAAGTTGTTCATTGCGATTTCCTATAAGTGACTCAATCGACTCACCATTAAGATATTTTTCTATCATTTTCTCAACAGAAAAATAATCTAATAATGTTTGATGAGAAAAAGAGATAAGTTTATCACTCTTTATAAGAAATGATTTAGATAATAAAAAATTAACTGAATTAACGTAATTATTTAGTAAGAATTCTGGCAAAGATATTTTACCTATTTGGTTCATTTTACTAACTATCATCTCTTTAAGACTTGATAATTCATTTTGAGAAAAACCATTTATTGATCCTTCTTTAATTATTTGTTCCCACCATTTAGATATTAAGTCACAAGTAGAATGTACTTCAGACAAATCATTATCTTTTCGAATCTTCATAAAAATAAATAGATTACTCGGAATTTTTAGTAATTGTTTCAGTTTAGCATTGTATCTATCATAATCAGATCCAATAATTTCTTTTACACATTTATCACTCAATATATTAATATCAATCCTTAACCAATTATTGATATCATCTTCTACGATTTTTCTAATTGATGCATCATTTTCAAAATCAAATGTTCTACACACCAAAATAATAGATATTTTATTTTTCCTTCCAATATTGATGTTTTTTATTTCCTCGATGATAGAATTGCAAATATCTAATGAATTTCTACTATGCATAGAAGTCCATCTTAATGCATCAAGTTGATCTAGGATTAATACACATTTTTTGTCTAAAGAAAATTTATCTAAAATTGCAGATAAATATGTGTTAAATCCAAGATTTTTACTCCATTTTAGGCTGTTATATTCAGGAATATATTTATCAAGTTTTAAAGCTAAATACTGATATTTATTCTTTTCTAGATAGTCAATTAATCCATGAATTACTCCACTTTTTCCATATCCAGCTTTTCCTGTTATCATAATTGATTTATCTTTATTAATATTTATAATTATATTTTTTAATTCATCTCTATTTATATAATTATCATTTATTAATTTAATGCTTTTTTTAAAAATAGAATTTAAATTTTCAATATTATCAAAATTTGAGGAATTGTTTGATAAATTATTTAAAATGATATTGTTTTTATTAAAAAAATTAAATAAAAACTGTTTATCAATATCTACGCCCATAATTTCTTCATTACATATTAAATCTAGAATTTTTTCATAATTGGATTTAGATTCACCCCAAAATAGTAGTTTTATATGCATAAATAGATAATCTCTTATTATATTATCTGACATGTCTTCTACTTCTGTTCTTTTGAGATAATTCATTGCCTTTTGAACATCATCCATATTTTCATAATCCAAGTCAAGCTCAGAACAATACTTTTTAAAATCTCCAAATGTTTTTTTACTATTCTTTATTTGATTATCATAAAATACATTTACATCGCCATTATTATTTTTGGCTCTTTTACTTAAATCAGTAAGGTTTGTAAATGGTATTGGTGATTGTAATGACACTATTGAACTTTGATCTCCATCTAAATGTGTTTTCCATCGTTTAAGAAGATTGTATGATTTAAGTCCAGAAAAAGTCCAATTGTCATTGCTTCCATTTCTATGCTTACATTGAATATATTTTCTCGAACCATCAAAATTTGTAACAATTATATCTGTAGCAATTTCATCATTTCCTAAGCCTTCAAACATGCAGGAACTTATCTTTTCATCTACAACATCTAAAATTGCCTTTATAATACAATTCATTTCATATCTATTTCCATTTTTATCCGTTCTTCCACCTACTTCATTAGCCATAACTTCACCTCCTATACTCCAACAGGTTCAAATTGTTCAATCATTATTTCTAAACAATTCATTATATCTTCAAATTCTATTCCTTCTGCATAAGAGAAGTTTCTTTGATATTTATTCCATCTTTCTTTTAATATTTCACTATTTCTTATAATATCTAAAGCCTCAAATGAATTACCATTATATTTTCTTTTAGTAAATGTTTTATCTATCGCTTTTCTAAAATGATCTATATTAATGTTTTGCCATTCCTTTTTATAAATTAAATAAATATCATAAAAGTCCCTTGTTCTTCCATTCAACTCTAATCTGTTTAACATTGTTTCTATTTTTTCAGCTAATATTGTTTCCATATTATAAGCATATAAATCCACATAATAATCGCCTAATAAAGGTAAATATTTATATCTTATTTCTTTTGGTGTAATTGGATCGCCAGTAGCTATATCAATATGAAAAGATTGTTTCATAGTCTCATATTCTACTTGAATAGTTACTCTAAAACCACCATATTCATCTTCATCTCTGATTGGTTCTATTCCTAAATATGATAGTTTAGCATTATCATCTATTTTTATGGATACTATTTCGTTTATCATTTTAATAATCGTTTCTTCATCAAAGTTAGCATTTCTAAATGCAGTATCTATATCCATAGTCGTTCTATTCTCCACCCCAAATAAAGTACTTAGATAAAATCCACCTTTCAATACAAAATTATCTCTATATTTACTTTTTGAAAGTCTTTCTAAAAATCTATCATACATATAAAGTCTAAGTAATGTATTAAAATCAACATTCTTTTCTTTAGAAATACTTCTTAATTTATCTTTTAATTGCATGCTATTCATAAAATACCTCCACATAATCCATCACTTCTTTTTTAACACCAAGTTTTTCAGCATATTTTGATAGTTTAACTAGATCTTTATCTTTTCTTTTAACATATTCTCTAATACTATGTTTAACATGCTCTGAATCCATTCTATTTTTAGATCTGATAATATCACAGATACATCTTTCCATATCATATGCTTTTACTTTATTACCCATTGGAGTATCAATTTGAATTAGTCCCAGTTCATAAATATCTTTATCAACATAAAAGACATTATGATTTTTAATTTTATAATTAAAATAATTATTTGGGACAGTTATATCGTATTTATCATTTGGAGCTTTAATAGAAAGTCCATGAAAATAAAGTGCTGTCATATGTGAATATATAATATTAGGAAGTTCTAATCCAAAAACAAAATAGCTATCTTCTATTTTACTTGAATCAATATAAATACCATTGCCAACCTTTTCTATCATACCTCTTTCTTTCATAATATTAAGATACATTCTATGAATTCCAAGATTAGATAGTTCTTTTGAAGTAACATATCCATTATTCATTTTCATAATGGATTCAATAATTTCTATATTACTTTGGTTCTTAAATTCTTTTATTGTCATACATTCCATAAATATTCCTCCTTGACAAATTTAATGAAATTATAGCATTCATCATTAGTTTTGTCAATCAATATATAAAAAAGTGGAGCCTTTCGGCTCCTTCAGGGGGTTTTGGTTACACTTTCACACATATCCGTAAAAGTGTGTGTTACGTAACATATTGTTACGCTATATTAATAATAAAATATTTTAATTTAAAAGTCAATATCTTTAATCCATATTTATACTTTCTTTTAACATATTTTTTAAAA
>JABLTL010076225.1_pt1 | contig 14419 bp, 12 predicted proteins | sample 7160151 | NCBI WGS metagenome assembly JABLTL01 (sample SAMN14651223, study PRJNA627086) | human gut metagenome | isolation source: feces | host: Homo sapiens
AGCCGTGCCCGCAGTGCGGCGGCACCGGATCCGACCGGCCGAGCTCCGCCGCGCGCAGCTGCAGCTTGCGGTCACGGCAGAACACATAGACGCACACACTGCCGCATTCCAGCGTCCGCGCCGCCAGCGTGCCGATCGCCGCGCCCACCACGCCGAGCTCCGGCGCGCCGAAGCGGCCGAAGATCAGGATATAATTGATCACGCAGTTCGTCACCAGCGACACCACCGAGACCTTCAGTGCCAGACTGACCGTTTCCACGCTGCGCATCGCGCCCAGCAGCACCGTCGTCACGGCGAAGAAGGGGAAGGTGAAGCGGATAACGCGCAGATACCGCACGCCCTCGGCGATGATCGCTGCGTCCGTCACGAACAGGCCCACGCACTGCGCCGGCCACAGCGAGACCACCGCGAAAAAGAGCATCGACAGCGCCGCCTCCAGCCGCAGCCCGAGGCAGACCAGCCGCCGGATGGGCGCGGTCTGCTGCTTGCCCCAGTATTGGCTGCTCAGCACGATCACGCCGTTCGTCACGCCGTAGATCACCTGCTGCACCACGAAGACGATCTGGTTGACCGCCGCCACGGCGGCCAGCGCCGTCTCGTTGTAGCTGCCGATCATCAGATTGTCGGCCAGATTGACGCTCAGCACGACGGCCTGCTCCAGAATCAGCGTGCCCGCGAGGATGAGAAACGTATGATAAAACGAGCGGTCCCGCATCAGAAGCGGGACGCGCGTCTTTTCCGCACCGCGGCTCATAAAATGGCCTCTTTTCTGCCGCAGACCTATTCGGTCTGCGATTTGACTTTCTTGATATACCGGTAAATGCTCGCCTGCGAACATGCCAGCTTGTGTACCGTAAACTGCACCGCGCCGCGCAGCTCGAACATGCCCTGGTCGTAGAGCTTTGCGATGATCTGCGTGCGCTCCGCCTGCGTCAGCCGGTCGAGCGGAACGCTGACCGACTTCGTGACTGTGTCGAACAGCTCCTCCATCAGCCCGTTCATGTCGGACTGGAAATGCTCCGCGGGATCCGGCGCGGGATGCTGCGGCTGCATCGGCTGCTTGGCCGGGGCGTCGACAGGGAAGTAGTGGTGGTGGACAAAATCGTCCGGATGGATGAGCTTGAGGATGGCGTCGCTGATCTCGTGGAAGCGGCTGTCGTCAAAATTGATGCACAGCAGTCCCACGAGCTTGCCGCCGTCCTTGATGAACATCGTGCTCGAGCGGATGGTCTTGCCGTTGGCGAGCTGGCCGGTATAGTTGAGATTGTAGTCGCTCGTCTCATACTGCTTCTGCATGATCATGCGCAGCGCGGCGTTCGTGATGGGCGCGCCGACGCTCCGCCCGCTGATGGAGCCGTTGGCGATGGCCGCCACGCGGCTGTTTTCGGGCAGGATCTCATGCAGCACGACCTCATAATCCGGGCCGAGCGTCTTGCCGAGATACTCGACCAGCACGGTATATTGCCGGAGCATCTGTTCCGTCATGGGAAAACCCTCCTTGTCCGCTGTTCCGTGATTCTCATACTAGCATAGATTTCGGGGGAAAGCAACAAAATGGGCGGCCATTTTACTTGACTTTTCTCATGATAAGAAATTTCTCGTCTTGCTACAAAAAGGAGAGACTAGAATTGTTTAAAATGTACAATTTTTTCTTTTTTAACACGCGGTTTACAGTAATTATATTGACAGAATGAAAATGAGCTGATAAACTATTATCATAATGAGGAGGTGAGGACAGTTTATGAAAACCGTCATTTCAACACAGAACGCACCCGCAGCCATCGGCCCGTATTCGCAGGGCATCCAGGCCGGCAGCCTGATCATCACATCCGGCCAGCTGCCCATCGACCCCGCCACCGGCGCCTTCCCCGCCACCATCGAGGAGCAGACCCGGCAGTCTCTGACAAACTGCAAGGCAGTTCTCGAGGCCGCAGGCGCAGCCATGGAAAACGTCATCAAGACGACCGTTTTCCTCAGCGATATGAATAACTTCGCAGCGATGAACGGCGTCTACGCCACCTTCTTCGAAGGTGCGTGCCCCGCCCGCAGCGCAGTTGAGGTCGCAAGACTCCCGAAGGACGCGCTCGTCGAGATCGAGTGCATCGCAGTCCTGTAAGAGGCAGCAAAACTTTGTAGATTGATACTGTCCGCCAGGCGCAGGCACGCGGCCTGCGACGACCGGGGTATCTCCAAACCAGACGGCGCGCCAGCGCCAAATTTATGGAGGTCAGTATTATGAGTCACGAATATCCGCTGAATGTCCCCGCACCCCATCACTTTACCTTTGCCGTCCGCGACATTCCCGACGTCACCGTCGAGCAGCGCGAGCGCGTCCTGAAGGCCACCCATTACAATGAGTTCGCATTCCCCGCAGGCATGCTGACGGTCGACATGCTGTCCGACTCCGGCACCACCGCCATGACGAACCAGCAGTGGGCCGCCCTGTTCCTGGGCGACGAGGCCTACGGCCGCAACACCGGCTACTACGTCCTGCTCGACACCTTCCGCGACATCTTTGAGCGCGGCGGTGAGAAGAACTGGAAGAAGATCGTCGATCTTGTCCGGACTGACTGCCGTGACGTCGAGACCATGATGGAGAAGGTCTACCTGCCCGAATATGAGGGCGGCCTGTTTAACGGCGGCGCAGCCCAGATGGAGCGCCCCAACACCTTCATCATCCAGCAGGGCCGCGCAGCCGAGTCCGTCCTGATGGAGATCGTCAAGAAGATCCTCGCCGCCCGCCATCCGGGCAAGGTCTTCACCATCCCCTCCAACGGCCACTTCGACACCACCGAGGGCAACATCAAGCAGATGGGCTCCATCCCCAGAAACCTCTATCATAAGGAGCTGCTGTATCAGGTACCCGAAGGCGGCAAGTACGAGAAGAACCCGTTCAAGGGCAACATGGATATCGAAAAGCTCGAGCAGCTCATCACCGCTGTCGGCCCCGAGAATGTCCCGCTGGTCTTCACCTGCATCACCAACAACCCCATCTGCGGCCAGCCGGTCTCCATGGGCAACATCCGTGAGATCAACCGCGTTGCGCACAAGTACAACATCCCCCTGATCTTCGACGTCGCACGCTGGGCCGAGAACTGCTACTTCATCAAGATGAACGAAGAAGGCTACGCAGACAAGTCCATCGCCGAGATCGCGACTGAGATGTTCTCCTACTGCGACGGCTTCTGCATGTCCGCGAAGAAGGACGGCCACGCCAACATGGGCGGCATGGTTGCCTTCCGCGACAAGGGCCTGTTCTGGCAGAACTTCTCCGACTTCAACGAGGACGGCACCGTCAAGACCGACGTCGGCGTTCTGCTGAAGGTCAAGCAGATCTCCTGCTACGGCAACGACTCCTACGGCGGCATGTCCGGCCGTGACATCATGGCGCTGGCTGTCGGTATGTACGAGAGCTGCGACTTCAACTACATGCATGAGCGTGTCTCCCAGTGCGAATACCTCGCGCAGGGCTTCTACAAGGCAGGCGTCAAGGGCGTCGTCCTTCCTGCCGGCGGCCACGCTGTGTACATCAACATGGATGAGTTCTTCGACGGCAAGCGCGGCCACGAGACCTTCGCAGGCGAAGGCTTCTCGCTCGAGCTGATCCGCCGCTACGGCATCCGCGTCTCCGAGCTTGGCGACTATTCCATGGAATACGACCTCAAGACCCCGGAGCAGCAGGCAGAGCTGGCCAACGTCGTCCGCTTCGCCATCGACCGCAGCCGCCTCACCCAGGAGCACCTCGACTACGTCATCGCAGCCGTCAAGGCTCTGTATGAAGACCGTGAGTCCATCCCCAACATGCGGATCGTCTGGGGCCACAACCTCCCGATGCGCCACTTCCACGCGTTCCTCGAGCCGTATCCCAACGAGGAAAAGTAATTCACAACACCAGAAGAAAAGAAGAGTAAGTAAACCCGGACGGCGCAGCGCCGGGGCCCCCCGGCGCGGCGTGACAGTCGAATCCAACATTCTTATTGGAGGGAAAAGTAATGGCTGATAAGCAAGTAACCACACAGCGCGACGGCTTTAAATCCAAATGGGGCTTTATTCTGGCCTGCATCGGTTCCGCCGTCGGCATGGGCAACATCTGGCGTTTCCCCATCATGGTCTCCATCTGGGGCGGCATGACGTTCCTCATCCCGTATTTCATCTGCGTCATTCTCATCGGCTCCACCGGCGTCATCGGCGAGTTCGCGCTCGGCCGTGCCACCGGCGCAGGCCCCATCGGCGCGTTCGGTAAGTGCACCGAGCTGCGCGGCAACAAAAAGATCGGCGAAGCCATCGGCTTCATTCCGGTCCTCGGCTCCATGGCGCTGGCCATCGGCTATACCGTCGTCATGGGCTGGATCTTCAAGTACACCGCGATCTCCATCACCGGCGACATGCATGCCATGGGCCAGGATATGGCGGCCATCGGCGGTCATTTCGACGTCGTTGCGGTCAGCAACCTGCCGTGGATCATTGTCGCGATCGTCGCTTCGTTCGCCATCATGGCGATGGGCGTCTCCGGCGGCATTGAAAAGGCCAACAAGGTCATGATGCCCATCCTGTTCTTCCTGTTCGTGGGTCTTGGCATCTACATCGCCTTCCTGCCCGGCGCAAGCGACGGCTACAAGTACATCTTCAAGCTCGATCCCAAAGGTCTGGCCAATCCCATGGTCTGGATCTTCGCCTTCGGCCAGGCGTTCTTCTCCCTGTCCGTCGCGGGCAACGGCTCCGTCATCTACGGCTCCTACCTGCCCAAGAAGGAAAACATCCCCAACTCCGCCAGAAACGTTGCCATCTTCGATACGCTGGCTGCTCTGCTCGCTGCCTTCGTCATCATCCCCGCCATGGCTGCTGGCGGCGCTCCGCTGGAGAAGGGCGGCCCCGGCCTCATGTTCGTCTGGCTGGTCAACGTCCTCAACGGTATGCCCGGCGGCCGGATCATCGGCGTCATCTTCTTCGTCTGCGTCCTGTTCGCGGGCCTCAGCTCCATCATTAACCTGTATGAAGCTCCGGTCGCTACCCTGCAGGATAACCTGAAGCTCAAGCGCGTCCCGGCGACCGCCATCATCCTGGTGATCGGCTGCGTGGTCGCGGTCCTCATCCAGAAGATCACCTCCGAGTGGATGGACGTCGTCTCGATCTACATCTGCCCGCTTGGCGCTCTGCTGGCCGGTATCATGTTCTTCTGGGTTGCCGGCAAGAAGTTCGTTCTCGGCGAAGTCAACGACGGCCTCCAGAAACCCATCGGCGGCTGGTTCTACCCGCTTGCCAAGTATGTCTACTGCATCCTCTGCATCGTAGCTCTGGTTGCTGGCGCAGCCCTCGGCGGCATCGGCTGATCTCCAAAATCAAACGCGCGTACCGCTCCCGCGGTACGCGCGTTTCCTGTCCTCATGGGAGCTGTCAGCTGAGGCTGATTCTGGTTTTGCATAAGTTTTGTAGGAGCAGAGCCCCGCCCCTACCGGGTGCACCCCCATGCCTTCCCCGACCTGCGTTCTCATATCAAGTGGAACCAGGGAGGGCTTTTTCTCACTTGTTCTGTTTTCTATACTGCCCCGGCGTGCAGCCGACGCTTGCTTTGAATACGCGGATGAATGACTGTGGGGAAGAGAAACCGGTCTGTTCCGCCACTGCGTTGACTGACAGCCCTCGTTCCAGCAGCTCGCTCAGGTAGTTCGGATGGATCCCGAGTGCCTCTGCGACCGAGGCGAGCGAGAGCGTCGGATCGCTGTATTGCTCCTGCACCAGCTTTTTCGCGGCCAAAATGTACTTGTTCTGCGACTTCAGATAGCAGCCGCTGCACAGCTGGATGACCTGCCCCAGCAGCTCCCGGCAGTCCGCGTCCGGGATCGGCTCCGCCGTGCCCAGGCGCTGCGCCAGCTCGATCCCGGCCGCTTCCGCCTCTGAAACAGAAAACACAAGGAAGAGCTGGTGGATCCATGCAGCGATCAGATCATTGCGGTAAAGCCCTGGGTCCTTGCTGAGACGCTCCTGCAGGAACTGCAGCACTGTCTCCTGCGCCAGCGTCAGTTTGCCGCTGCGGATCTGCTCCGCGACTGCCTTCAGATGTGCCTGTGTCTTCTTTTCCGCCGGGAGATATGGGGCCGACGCATCCGTCGGCGGCTCTGCCTGCTGTGGAACGCGGCTGAGCTGCTCTGTGAGATAGTCATCGACCGAGTGCAGGTCAAGCAGCGAATAGCAGATGCAGCTGCAGACCGGTACGTCGGAGATCCGGCTTCTTTCAAGCGCGCTGCGCAGGCTGGCCGTGCAGCTTTCGTTGATACTGAGGACGGATTCGTCCGGGTGGACGATCAAAAACAGGTATGCGTTCGGTCCGTCGGCCAACAGATGCGTCCGCGCATCGTCCCAACCGATCTTTTGCACGAACCGCGGCAGCAGCGTCGTCAACTCATTGCGCAGTTCCTGTTGCTCCGGCAGCCGCAGCAGCAAAACGACGATCCGATCGTTGAACTGATACTGGAAGCCTAGGTCAGAGAGCAGCGCCTGCGTCTCCGTCGGATCAAATGCGTCACCGTGCAGCAGGCGAGAGAAGGTCTGGTTAAGGATCTCCGGCCGCATCCGCGCGAGCATCGAGGCGTGCGAATTGGTCTGCTGCACCAGTTGCTCGCGGGCGTGGCACAGGAGCGCAAGCTCGTTCTCCGTCTGCTGCGGCAGTTCGACAGGTGTCTGCTGCAGGATCCCCTGTAGCGGTTGGATGACCTGTCGCTTGAAGAACAGATACACGAGGACCGCCAGCCCCAGTAGGCAGAGCAAAAATGGCAGGCTGGCCACCAGCGCGTTGCAGAAGATCTGCATGCCGGTCGCTGCGGGCGTTGTGTGATAGAACGTCCAGCCGGTCAGGGAGGAAACAGACTGGCAGATATGCTGTCCCTGCCCAGAGAGGACCAAGCGCTGCGTGCCGTCCGACAGAAGTGTCTGCAGTCGGTTAGACGTGTTTTCATAGATGACAGCACCGGCCGGATCCATGATATAGAGCGCGTTGCGCCCGGACTGCAGCGATTCAGGCAGGACAGAGAAGATCGTATTCAGATCCAGCTCAGCAAAAACCAGCGCCGGTGCGCTGCGCATAAGTTCATAGGCAATATAAAAATGAGAATCAAATGGGAACAGGAACCCAATTCGTCCATCCACGTCCAGCGTGTAAATGGCTGTTTCCTGGCTGGTGTAAGCCTGCACAGCAGCATAAAAGGGGGAGTTCTGCGCCGCTCGCGCCGCACTGTGCGCGGAGAGGATGACATTGGCGTCCGGGTAGTACAGATAATAGTTAACAAGATCCGGGTTGTTCTCTGTCGATAAATAAATATAGTACGTCAGCTCCACCTCTGCCTGCAGATCACGTTCTGTGGCGGAGGCATATTTTTTCAGATCCGGATTGGTGATGAACTGCGCAATGGTGCTGCAGCAGCCGGATAGCTCCGCGTCGACGCTCTGCGCCGCGGCGGCAAGGGCGTCGTTCTGCTGCTGCAGCTGGAGCTCGGCGCGGTTTTTTTCACGCAGAACAAAGCTGGTGAGCAGAACCAGCGCGGCCGCCGCGATCCCCAGCAGATACAGCCGCATGCTGAGCTTCAATACGCTCTGTTTTTTCAGTTGTTTATTATATCAAAAACAAGGTCACGAGCAAGGAAATAAAAGGATATTTTGTGAGCACTTTTCTCAGAAATGAACAATTTCTAACTTGAATAGCGAAAATAATTCAAAGCAGTGACAATTATCAATTTACAATCGGGAACTTGGCGTTTACGCTTGAGACAAGCAAAGCGCATGGCGGCCTCCGCATCGCTCCATAGATCGTCATACGCATGCAAGCCCGCAAAAGCATACACAGCAACAACGCAGACAACACAAAACAAAGATGAAAAGGAGAAACCAGAAATGAAAAAGATCCTCGCATTCTTATTGGCCGCTATGCTGCTGCTGTCCATTGTCGGCTGCGCAGCACAGACACAGTCCGATGCGCAGCCGGCTGCGGCAGAACCTGCAGCCGACACGTCTCAGCCAACGCAGGATAGCGTGTCTGCCGCCGACGGCGACACGGTCACCATCGGCTACTATCTCCCGCTGTCCGGCGCGAACGCGACCGATTCCCCGTATTACCTCAATGCCATCAACCTCGCCATCAAGAAGATCAATGCAGAGGGTGGCCTGAACGGCAAGCAAATCGTAACGGCTTCCTACGATACGACCTCCTCCACCGAGGAAGCGGCCAAGGTCGCAACGAAGCTGGTGACGGTCGATAAGATCTCCATCTGTATCAGCAGCCCGATGTCCAGCGAGGTGCTTGCTTCGTCCAAGACGCTCAACGACGCAGGTGTGTTCACGATGGTTATGGGCATTTCCAGCGCGCTGCTCGATCCCGAAAGCTTTGAATATGGCTTCCGCGGCTCGTTCAATACGGACAACACTATCCCCGCCTGCCTGAACATGATCGATACGCTGGGCGCTAAGAGCGTGGCGATCCTCTTCAGCCAGGGCGACGCGTCCATCACCAACGCCACCCAGTTCCGCGATCAGAGCACCGAACTCGGTTATGACTGCACTGCCTTTGAGACCTTTGACCTCGGCGAGATGGACTATCAGATTTGTGAGGCCGGTCTGTCCCGTACCTATCAGGTCATCAATCTTTCATGGAAAATGACGGCGCTGGAAAACATTCTGGTCGGCATGCACTCCAACCTGAAAAGCACGTTCTGGCAGTCGCTGTTCCATACAAAGTTCCAGCGTGAGGAAGAACAGGCGGCGCTTGCGCGCGCCAGAGAGCTTCTGGACTTTGTCGGCCTCCGAGACCGGGAAAACGAGCTGGCCAGCAGTCTGTCCTACGGCGAGCAGCAGATGCTGGCAATCGGCCGCGCGCTCATCAACCGGCCGAAGCTCATGATCCTCGATGAGCCGTGGCTCGGCCTTGCGCCGATCATCATCCGCGAGATCTTTGAGTCGATCAAGCGCATCAACGCCGAGGGCACGACAATCCTCTTCGTCGAGCAGAACGCCAGGATCGCGCTGGCAACTGCGCAGCGCGGCTACGTCCTGCAGACCGGTAAGATCGAGCTGACCGACACCTGCGAAAATCTCATTTCCAACGAAGAGGTACAGAGGATCTACCTCGGCACAAACTGACCGGCAGACGCCGGAGGGCAGGGAGGAACTATTTTATGGAGGATAAACGGGAATTTCTTGAAACAAAGGCCAGGCAGGCGCGCGAGCTTGCGCTGACGGCGATCGCGTCGTTTGGCAACGGCCATGTCGGCGGCTCCATGTCGATCATGGACGCGCTCGCGGTTTTGTTCTATGACGCCATGCGCCTGGATGATCAGGACCCGGACTGGCCGCATCAGAAGCTGGATAATCTGACGGTCCTTCTGGATTACAACAAGGGGCAGGTCGATGGCTTCGTCGCCGATATCGAGGCGGTCGCTCCGCACGAGCCCAAGTGGGAGGCATTCGGCTGGGATGTACAGCGCGTCGACGGGCATGACGTGCTGGCTGCCGCGGCGGCGATCGAAAAAGCAAAGACGGTCAGCGGCAAGCCGCAGCTGATCGTGCTGATACGGTCAAGGGCAAGGGCTTTGTGCCGTTTGAAGGAAAGCCCTCTACCCACTCCATGGCCGTGACCAAAGAACAGGCGGCCTATGCCATTGAAAAGCTGGAGGAGGGACATACGGTATGCTGAACGATCAGACTATGAAGGAAGTATACGCACCGTTTATCTCCATTGTGAGCGCGCCGCCGAGCTGCGTTACGCCGCTCGGCAAAATGATCCTTGAGGCGGACGTTGACCTTACGGCAAGGCTTCTTTTCATGCAGAAGATGCACAAGACCCACCCCGGCACCGGCGCAGTCTGTACGGCAGCAGCCATCCGTATCCCCGGCAGCATCCCGCACCGGCTGCTGCGCCGCAGCGCCGATGCATGGACGATCATTCACATCGGCCATCCGGCCGGGATCATGGACGTCGAGAGCGTCAGTCATATGGAGGCCGGAACTCCGGTCATGGACAAGCTTGCTTTTTACCGCACAGCCCGAACGATCATGGACGGACTGGTGTACGTTCCGTTCTGCCGCTTGGCGGACTGAACCTCTGCCCGCCCGGCGGTGAGATACCGGGCGGGCATTTTGAAGATCGGAGGATACCCTATGGGAAAAACAACATCTGAGAAGATCCTCGCCCGCGCATCCGGACAGGAAAGCGTCTCGGCGGGCGATATCATCTGGGCGAACGTCGACCGCGCGATGATGGATGACATCCTCGGCCCGCGCGTACAGATCGCGGAAAAGATCCAGGCGCTGGGCGGCAAGGTCTGGGATCCGGAGAAGGTCGTTATCATCTCCGACCACTATACCCCGCCCGCGAGCATCCAGCAGGCGGAGATCGTCAAATTCACGCGCGACTGGGCCAGGCAGTACGGCGTAGAGCAGTATTTTGAGTTTGCCGGACCCTGCCATCAGGTCATGGCGGAGACGGGCAATGTCCGTCCCGGCAGCGTTGTGCTGGGCACAGACTCGCATACCTGTATGGGCGGTGCACTCGGCGCATTTGCCACCGGCATCGGCTCAACGGAGATGCTTGGCGTGCTCGTCACAGGGCAGACCTGGCTGAAGGTGCCGGAGACCATCCGTGTTTTATGGCAGGGAGCGCTGCCCGCTGGCGTGATGACCAAGGACATCTCGCTCAAGACCATCGGTATGATCGGCCGCGCGGGCGCGACATACAAGGCCGTGGAATATGCCGGCGAGACGATCCGCGCCCTGTCCATGGACGAGCGCATGGCCATCACAAATATGGCCGTTGAGATGGGAGCAAAGGTCGGCCTCATGCCGGTGGATGAAACAACGAAGGCGTATCTCGCCGCGCGCGGCATCACGAACTATCCCGTCGATGCCAGTGACCCGGACGCCGTATTCTGCGCGGAGCACCGCTTTGACGCCTCCGCGCTGGCCCCGCAGGTCGCCTGTCCGCATGGCGTCGATCAGGTGACGGAGGCCAAAACCGTCCGAGAGCCCATTCATCAAGCCTATCTCGGCTCCTGCACCGGCGGGCGCTTGAACGACATCCGGCAGGCCGCACAGCTGCTCAAGGGGAAGAAGATCGCCAAGGGCGTACGGATGCTGGTCTCTCCGGCGTCGTGCGCCATCTGGAAGCAGGCCGATGAAGCGGGCTATCTCCGCACGCTCGCCGACGCGGGCGCGGTGATCCTTGCGCCGACCTGCGGCGTGGACGCCAATGAGGCGCTCAAAAAAGCGACGAGCAGCTATGGCCGCTTCCGGGAAGCCGTCAGCACCATCGATCCGAGGAAGGAGCGAACCATGGCGCTTTTTCAGAATTACGACCAGCGCATCGGCGCTGTGGAGGCATTTTTAAATATGTATGGCAACTCGTCTCTGGACGAGGCGGGAAAGATCTGTACGGACGCCGGGATCGACGTCTTTTCAATCGTGCGCGGCGTGCAGCCTATCTGCTTTGACGATGCCTGCTATGCCTATCTCGTGGGCGCGGCTGCGGCGCTGAAAAGCAGTGCGAAGACGGCAGGGGAGATCGCCCTGATCCTTGACGAAGGCCTGCAGAGCTTCTGCATTCCGGGTTCCGTCTCCTCCGAGCGGCAGATCGGTCTTGGGCACGGCAAACTGGCCTCAATGATCTTGTCAGAGAACGTCAAGTGCTTCTGCTTCCTGGCTGGTCACAAGTCGTTCGCCGCGGCCGAGGGCGCTCTCGGTATTGCCCGCAGTGCCAATCAGGCGCGGCAAACACCTATCCGTGTCATTCTCAACGGCATGGGCAAGGACGCGGCAGATAGCATCGCCCGTATCAACGGCTTTACCTATGTCAGAACACATTTTGACTTTACGGAAAATAAGCTGTATATTGATGACGAGACGCCGTATTCCACCGATGAGCGGGCAGATGTGCGCTGCTATGGCGCGTTTGAGCCGCGGGAGGGGATCGCCATCATGACGCATGAGCAGGTGGACGTATCCATTTCCGGCAACGCCACGCATATGATCCGCTTCCAGCATCCGGTGGCCGGCGCCTATAAAAAATACTGCAGCGACAACGGAAAACGCTATTTTGCCTGCGCCTCCGGCGGCGGCATCGGCCGCACACTGAACCCCGATGATACCTCTGCCGGTCCGAGCTCCTATGGCCAGACCGATCTCATGAGCCGCATGTACGCCGATGCGACCTTCGCGGGCTCATCCTCGGTCCCGGCGCATGTGGAAATGATGGGCTTCATCGGCATGGGCAACAATCCCATGGTCGGCGCGACAGTCGCCATGGCCGTCCGCCTGGCATCGCTGCGGAAAGGGAAGTAGGAGACGGTTATGAATTACGCTGCATTTGAACGGATGCAGACCGGCGCGCTTTCCAGACTGGAAAACGAGCCGGAGCAGGACTATATGACGCGCGTGTTCCGAGAGATCTGCCGCTGTGACGGTTTCTGCGGACCGGACACGCCCTGCAGTGAGCACCGCATCAACGACATGCTCGCACCGACCCTGATCGCCTGCAGTGCGGAGGAGCAGACACTGGAGCTGTCGTTCCATGTGCGCGGCTGGATGTGCAATCCCAAGGGAACGCTCCACGGCGGGATGATGGCGACGATGATGGATATGACGATGGGAATGCTCACGCGCTTCTGCCGGAAGACAAATGCGGTCTCTACAGTCAGCTTGTCCCTTAACTACCTGCGCCCGGTGCGCGAGAGCGCGGTCTCGGTCCGCGCGCATATCCGCAAGGCTGGGCGGGCCGTCGTGTTCGCCGAAGCGGAGCTGACGGACGAACAGGGCAGACTCTGCGTGGACGCGATCGCGACGTTTATGTGAAAAGAGAGGAAAAACCAATGGACCTGAATCTGGCGCATATCGGCGTCTATGTGTGCGATCTGGAGCGGTCTGTCCGCTTTTATCAGGATGTGCTGGACTTTGTGCAGATCTTCCGGTATGAAAACCAGGGAACGCCGATCGCGTTCCTGCAGAACGGGACCTGCGTGCTGGAGCTGATCGAAAAGCCGGCTTCTGCCGGCAGGACCGACGGCCGTGTGGATCATATCGCCCTGGCTGTCACAGATCTCGCGCAGGCGCACCGGGAGCTGCTTGCCCGCGGTGTCGTGTTTGAGACAGACAGAGTCACGACCTGCCCGGCCTGCTTCCCCGGCGGCACAAGCTGGATCCTGTTCCGCGGCCCGGACGGCGAGCGTCTGGAACTGAATCAAACCGGCGGCATATGAAAAACGCTCCATCCAGAGCGGCAGATTGGACAATGCATGAAAGCCTCCGGCCCCGCCGGGGGCTTTCCCCATAAAAAAGCCTTCCCCTATGAGGGGAAGCTGTCAGCCGCAGGCTGACTGATGAGGTGGACAGCTCTTGACTTTCCCCGCGCATCCTGTATAATAAGAACCAAATATACCCGGTTTTCTCATCTGAAGACGTGTAGCGGGAAGTCGTAAAAAGCTTTCCGCGAAAGAACAATGAACCTACTCGCCCGGAGCTGTGAGGATGAGTTCTTCCCCGAATCAGCCGCCGCCCCAGCGTCAGACAGCGCTGGCCGCCCGGCTGCCTGGCCGAAAGGCCGCCATTGCGGGCCCGCCCGTGAGAAGGTAGGGGACGAACGCGGACGCGAGTCCATAGTCCAAGTCAGAAGAATCGCTGTCTTCGCCCGCAGCGCGCCTGTCTGCGCTTTTGCCAGCGGAGGAGGGGAGACCTTTGCCGATAGCACGATGACTCTATCGACCGATCCGGAGCAGGGCACCGGTCTGTTTTCGAACAGACCGGCGTTTTTTTATGCCGCGGCCCCGCCGCACCACAGGAGGGATCCATGATGAAGAAAATCCGTAAATTCGCCGCCCTCGTCCTGACGCTCTGCGTCCTCGCCTCGCTGGCCGCCCCGGCCCTGGCCGCCTCCGGCGTCCAGAGCGAGCTGCAGGGCAGCGCCGCCTACATGCTCTCCGCCGTCAAAGCGCCGGAGGTCGGCTCCATCGGCGGCGAGTGGGCCGTCATCGGCCTGGCCCGTTCCGGCTATCCGGTCCCCGCGAATTACTTTGACGATTACTACGCGCGCGTCGAGAAGTACGTCAAAGACTGCGCCGGCGTGCTGCACGAGCGGAAATACACCGAATATTCCCGCGTTGTCCTCGCCCTGACCGCCATCGGCCGCGACCCGGCGAACGTCGCGGGCTATAACCTCCTGACCCCGCTGGGCGATTTCGAAAAAACGATCTGGCAGGGTCTCAACGGCCCCATCTGGGCGCTCATCGCCCTCGATTCCGGCAGCTACGACATCCCGAAAAACCCCTCCGCCAAAACCCAGGCCACGCGCCAGCTCTACGTCAACGAGATCCTGAATAACCAGCTTGCTGACGGCGGCTGGAACCTCACCGGCACCGGCAATTCCGACCCCGACATGACCGCCATGGCC
>JABLTL010115417.1_pt1 | contig 14419 bp, 9 predicted proteins | sample 7160151 | NCBI WGS metagenome assembly JABLTL01 (sample SAMN14651223, study PRJNA627086) | human gut metagenome | isolation source: feces | host: Homo sapiens
ACATTCTTCTTCCCACATACCTTCGACTGGGTGCGCGGAACTACCCAAACCGTCATTCTCGGCATCATCATGCTCACCATGGGATTGACACTGACCACCAACGATTTCAAGATTCTGGCCCAGCGACCGCTGGATGTCTTCATCGGCGCCTGCGCCCAGTTTATCATCATGCCTGGCGTGGCATATACCTTGGTTCACGTATGGCATCTTGACCCTGCCTTGGCACTCGGCATACTGCTCGTAGGATGCTGCCCTGGCGGTGTATCGAGCAATATCATGAGTTATCTCTGTCATGGCGACGTAGCCTTCTCTGTAGGAATGACCTGCGCCTCTACCATTCTGGCTCCAGTAATGACTCCGCTGCTGATGAAGATTACGGCTGGCGAGATCATCCATGTAGATGCAGTGGGCATGTTCATCAACATACTCATCGTCACGATCATTCCTGTAGCCATCGGCTGCGCCCTCAATTACGTATATGGCAAGAAAGGCTACTTCCCTACCATCCAGAGTCTGATGCCGGGCATCAGCGTAACCTGTCTGGCCATTATCGTAGGCGGTGTGATTTCTACGGTTCACGACGATCTGGTAGCTCGTGGCTTGATGCTTTTCCTTTGGACTTTCGCCGTGGTATTCTGCCACAACACCTTGGGTTACCTCCTCGGATGGCTCTCAGGAAAACTCGCAGGCTTCAATACCGCCAAGAAGCGTACCATCTCCATCGAGGTGGGTATGCAGAATGCTGGTCTCGCCACAGTGCTTGCTGGCAACTTCTTCGCCGCCCAGCCACTTGCCGTTCTTCCTTGCGCCATCAGCTGTGCTTGGCATAGCATCTCAGGCACTATCCTAGCAGGAATCTACCTGAAGTGGGACCACATGCACGGAAGAGACTAAGAAAGAAATCGCTACGCCTAGGGAAGTATAGCAAAAGCCCTTAGAGAAGTAAAAGAAAAGGTCGCAAGGAATTTGTCTTCCTTGCGACCTTTTTCATTTTATTTTTCACACTGTAACAGTTATTTTTTATTTTCCCGTCTGCAAGAGTTTCACAGCTCGCTGCACGATTTCATTGGTTTCATTCCATACTTGGAAATATTGGCTCATATCCCAAATATCTCGCGCTACAAGGGCTTTCAACTGCAAAGCCAGGTATTTCCTCGTCTGAATCAATTCAGCGTCGTCCTTAGGCTCTATTTTCTCTTTCTTGCCCTCGGCAATGATTTCATCCACGAGCGACTGAGGAACCTCATAGCTTGCCAAGAACTTATCAAAACTCTTATATTGGCTCTTCAATTCCTTGCGATGAGCGTCGATGAACTTCAAACTATGGTTGATGACGATGCTCTTGGCAGCCAACTGGCGGTGCATCTTGGTATATTTGGTTGTATCCAATGGCACGAAGTAATCTGGCATGATACCACCGCCACCATAAACCACACGATGCTTTCTCAAAGTGTAATACTTCAAGGAATCAGCCAAGTGGATGCTGTCCTGGTTGGTGAACTCACCATGCTTGTATCGCTTGTCAAGATCCATCGCATAGTCCTCACGGTCACCTTTCTTATATGGTTTCTGAATACATCTGCCACTTGGGGTATAGTAATGGGCGATGGTGAGACGAATCTCACTGCCATCCTCGAAGGTGAGAGGACGCTGCACCAATCCCTTGCCGAAGGTACGACGACCTACCACCACACCACGGTCTTGGTCCTGGATGGCACCAGAAACGATTTCGGCGGCAGAGGCAGTAAACTCATTGGTGAGCACCACAATCTTGCCCTTGCGCCAACGACCATTAGCCTCAGCACGGAACTCCTGACGAGGAGCCTTGCGACCATTGGTATAGACAATCAAATCGCCTTTCTCCAAGAACTCATTGGCAATCTGAGCCGCCGTCTGGAGATAACCACCTCCATTGTCCTCCAAGTCGAAGATGAGGTCTTTCATGCCCTTCTTCTTCAAGGAATCCATCGCCTCAGAAACTTCCTTGTGGCTGGTCATACCGAAACTTCCCAAACGGATATAGCCGATACCCGGACGAATCATGTAGGCTGCATCCATCGTTGTGACTGGAATCTTGTCACGCTTCACATTGAAGGTCAACCTGTCCTTGATGCCACGGCGCACAATAGTGAGCTTCACCATCGTTCCCTTAGGACCACGAAGTCGCTTCATGATTTCCTCCTTACTCATCTTCACGCCAGCGATGGCAGTGTCGTTGACTGCCACGATGCGGTCGCCCGCCACGATGCCCACCTTCTCAGAAGGACCATTGGTAACGGGTTGGATGACGAGCAAAGTATCATCCACCATATTAAACTGCACGCCGATACCATCGAATGAGCCATTGAGCGACTCGTTCATCGACTGCGTTTCCTTGGCGGTGGTGTAGGAAGAATGAGGATCCAACTTCTCCAACATGCCACGGATGGCATCCTCGACAAGTTTGTTCTCATCCACACTATCCACGTAGAGGTTGGCAATGGCGATTTCCGCCCTTCCCAATTTCTCTATCGGGCTGTTCTTGCCCATTCTCACACGCATCTGGGCACTGACAGAAGTGATTGCCATGAATGCCACTAGCGCAAAAACTAAGTATTTCTTCATTGTATAATATTGTTTCTAATTAATCCAGCGGAGCCGAGTCTTCCTCAGGAATATCCTCCTCTATCACCAAATTGTCGATGATGAAGTTCTGACGCTCCATGGTGTTCTTGCCCATATAGTACTCCAAGAGCTTCTGCACTTGGTCGGTTTTGTGCAGAGTAACCTGCTCCAATCGCATATCCGGACCGATGAAGTGAGCAAACTCCTCCGGCGAAATCTCTCCCAATCCCTTGAATCGGGTGATTTCCGGGTCAGGACCGAGGTCTCTGATGGCTTGCTGGCGCTCCTCATCGCTGTAGCAGTAATGCGTGATGAAATCGCCCTTCTTCTCCTTAGGTCCCAGTTTGGCATCAGCATCTGCCACCGCCTGCTTGTTCTTGATTTTGGTTCGCTTGTTGCGCACACGGAACAATGGGGTTTGCAGCACATATACGTGACCTTTCTTGATAAGGTCGGGGAAGAACTGGAGGAAGAATGTGATGATAAGCAATCGGATGTGCATGCCATCGACATCGGCATCCGTCGCCACGATCACCTTGTTGTAACGCAATCCGTCCAAACCATCCTCGATGTCGAGTGCCGCCTGGAGCAAGTTGAACTCCTCGTTCTCATACACCACCTTCTTGGTCAAGCCAAAGCTATTCAATGGTTTACCACGCAGTGAGAACACCGCCTGGGTATTCACGTCACGGCTCTTGGTGATGCTTCCACTGGCAGAATCGCCCTCGGTGATGAAGATGGAAGATTCCTCCTTGCGCTCATTCTTGGCATCACTGAAGTGGATGCGGCAGTCACGCAACTTACGATTGTGGAGGTTCGCCTTCTTGGCACGCTCACGAGCCAACTTGGTGACACCAGCCATCGCCTTGCGCTCACGCTCGCTCTCCTTGATTTTGTTCTCCAAGATCTCAGCCACATCGCTATGGATATGGAGATAGTTATCTACTTCCTTCTTGATGAAATCGCCCACATACTTGTTGATGGTCTCGCCACCATTCGGAGTCATCGTGGTGCTACCGAGCTTAATCTTCGTCTGACTCTCGAAGACTGGCTCCTCTACGTTCAAGGCTATGGCAGCAACGATACCATTACGGATGTCGCCATACTCATACTTGCCATAGAACTCCTTGATGGTCTTGGCGATATGCTCCTTGAAGGCACTCTGATGAGTACCGCCCTGAGTGGTATGCTGACCATTGACAAAGGAATAATACTCCTCGCCATACTGATTGGTATGTGTGAAGGCTATCTCAATGTCCTCGCCCTTCACATGCACGATTTCATACAATCCCTCATTGGTCATGTTATCGGTCAAGAGGTCCTGCAAGCCATGACGGCTCAGGATGCGGCGACCATTGTGCATGATGGTAAGACCGGTGTTCAGATAAGTATAGTTGCGAAGCATGGTTTCCACGATGTCATCATGGAAAGAATAGTTCTTGAAAAGAGTATTATCTGGTTCGAAGAAGATGTAAGTACCATTCTCGTCCTCGGTCTTCGAAGTCTTGTCGCTCTTGAGGTTACCACGCTCGAAAACCAAGTGGCGCACCTTGCCATCACGGAAGGATTTCACCTCGAAATGGGAACTGAGGGCATTGACCGCCTTCACACCGACACCATTCAAGCCGACACTCTTCTTGAACGCCTTGCTATCATACTTACCACCAGTATTGAGCACGCTCACCGCCTCGACGAGTTTACCCTGAGGAATACCACGACCATAGTCGCGCACGCTGACACGAAGATTGTCCTCGATGTCAATCTCAAGACGAGAGCCAGCTCCCATCTTAAACTCGTCGATGGAGTTATCCACCACCTCCTTCAAGAGCACGTAGATACCATCCTCAGGCAAGTTGCCATCGCCCAAACGACCGATATACATACCCGGACGAGTACGCACATGCTCCATGTCGCTCAAGTGGCGAATGTTGTCATCGGTATATTCCACAGGTTGCTGCTGCGGAGCGTTCCCCTGCTCTTCTTCCACGTTTAGATTATTTTTGTCTTCTGACATAAGTCCTCCTTGGTTTTATTGGTTAACCGAAAGGAACGCCTCCTTTCCTCACACGAGATGGAGGAATTCTCAGGAAGCCATTCCCTTATACATTCGGCATTCTTTAGATTTTCTTGATATAGCATTCACGGCGTTTGTGCTGGATAGGACTCAATGGTCCCCACTGTCCCTGCACTGCCGTATTGGTTTCCATCTCCACCTGTGTCTCTCCCCACTCGATGCCGTACTTCTGATAGATAGGAATCAAGTCGGCAAAGAGGAGCGCATTGGCACCCTTGGCACGATACTCAGGAAGGATACCGACCAACAAGAGATCGACGATCTTGGTCTTGTGGAACTTGATGGCACGTAGCAGATGCCACCATCCGAACGGAAGCATTCTGCCTCGATGGCACTTCTGCAAAGCGATTGACAGGGAAGGCATAGAAATGCCGGCACCCACCAACTTGCGCTCATCTCCCGACCAATCCTCGATAAGGGTAACAAACTCCAGGTCGAGCATGCCGAGATACATCTTGATATACTGGTTGATCTGCTTCTGTGTGAGCTGTGAATATCCATAGAGATGGCTATAAGTGGCATTGACCAAGTCAAATATCTTCTGACCATATCCCTCATCAAACACCATCTTCTTGGTCAACTTGACCACGTGCAGATTGTATCGCTTCTGGATCATTGCCGCAATCTTGGCATATTTCTCAGGCACAGCCTCCGGCACCATCAGTTTATTCTCCACATATTTGTTATCGACCTCAAAGCCACCTATCGCCTTGATGTGCTCAGGATAATAAGGATAATTGTAGATGGTAGGCATAGTACCGAGCTGGTCGAATCCCCAGGTCAACATACCCTCAGGGTCCATATCAGTGAAGCCCAATGGACCTACCATATCTTCCATGCCCTTCGACTTGCCATAGTCCTCTACAGCTTTCAGAAGAGCCTTCGACACCTCTAGGTCATCGATGAAATCAATCCACCCGAAACGCACGGACTTGCGATTCCACTTATTGTTAGCCTTATGATTGATAATAGCAGCGACACGTCCCACCAACTTGCCCTCTTTATAGGCAAGATAATATTCAGCCTCGCAAAACTCGAATGCGGCATTGCGGTCTTTGCTCAAGGTGTTCATGTCGTCGCTGAAAAGATTGGGCACATCATATTTGTTGCCCTTGTATAGGTCGTAATGGAAGTCGATGAACGTCTTCAAATCCTTCTTGCTCTCGACCTTTTTGATTTCTATTAATGACATGATTTCAAACTAGTTTGTAACTTTAAACATGCAAAAATAGCAATATTTCGTCAAATGACCAAATATTGCTATTTTATTTTCAGTTTTTTAGGGATTATGGGCAACAAGCAGTCCTACCATATCCCCAGAACTATACCTTTTCGCAAATGAAGAGCACGTGGCTCTCATCACTCAGGGTCGTGGCAAAGATATAGGTGTCGCCTCCATCCTTCAGCTTGAGTCGCTTACGCAACTCTGTTACGGAAAGAGGGAAGTTGCGAGTGGCGATATTCGCCTTGGTGATGCCCGAAAGCTGACGCTTGAGATCCTTCTTATTGAAGCTAGATACCGCCTTGATGCGGAAGGAACGACCTGGAAAATCTGCCACCGGATCCTCACTCACGAAGAGATGGGAGTTCTTCGCCAACATTTTCACGCCATATCGAGAAGAAATGACCCCGAAACAACCTGCTTTCATCAGTGAGGCATTCGGCTCATAGAGATAGAGAGACTTGCTGCCATCTTGTGGCAAGTCATTCTCTTCGTTTGAACATTTCTCTAGCCTTACAATTCCACATTCTTTTCCTGACGCAATGTTCACTACAGACTTGTCGGTCTCATCGTATGACATCACTTGATTATCATTAATGCAATATACTTTCAAGTGACTTGTCTCATCATCCGTTTCCGACACATGAGCCTCATCCACTTCTGTACTAGACTTTGCTTTATCACCAAGGGAAGAAGAAAGCACGAGTAGAAGTTCCTTGCACTCATTGCCTGTTGAGACGATATGCACCTCTCTTACTTGCTTCAACTCATTTACGGCACGATGCCAATCGAGCATCGGAGAGAGTTTGATGATGACGAAGTCCGACTTCTCCAGCATCTCATCCTGTAAGAGGGTCACATCAGGGATACAGTCTTGCAGCGACACCACCTTATTGCCTGCATCATCACGGCGAGCAGGATCGATGAAAATCAACTGAAGCGGTTTTGCACTTCTTCCTTGATAAGATTCGGCATTGGGCGCATTCTGAGGAGACTCATCTTCCTGCAAACCGAAAGTATGCAAAACTTCCACTCCATCCCCATTCTTCACAGTAGCATTCTCTAAGCCCAATCGCTCAAAGTTCTCTTTTGCCGCCTCGCAGAGATGCGCCTGACGCTCCACATACATCGACTGGACACCCAACTGGGCAGCGATGTAAGAGAAATCCACACCAAAGCCCCCAGTCATATCCAAGAAGTTAATTTTTCCTAACGAATGACCGATTCGTGCATTTTGTTGATTATTTTTAACTAATCTCGCCGCTAATTCTGCCTTATACATCGCTGTCACCTCCGACGAACATTGTTCCATCGAAATATGAGGAGGATAAATGATGCCATCGATGTTTGCCCAACGAGGCAACTTGGTACGTGCCATCTGCCGCCCCCGAATCTGGTCGAGGGCGAAAGGCATATCCACATCCGGATACTTACTTCCGAGGAAAGCCAACTGACGTACATCCTCGTCTTGATGCTGACGGATAAAATCTATTGTCGCTTGGTTCATTCTTCACTTACTTGATTACCTTATAGTATTTCTTAGCCGTGGCACGAGAACAGAGATTGAAATGCCACCATTCCGTACGGAGTGGCTTCCATCCTGCATGTCGCATTACCTTTCTCAGTAGTTCCCTATTGCGCAAGGCCTGTTTGGAGATGCGCTTGCTAGCCACAAGTTGCGCCTCTTGGTCGATATGCGCCGCCTTGCCGAAATAATCCACCTTGGTTCCCATGTCAAGTGTATCTCCCTTCTCATTGCAGAGAGTAATATCCACTGCCATGCCATAGTTGTGCATACCGCCTCCATGCGCTGGGTTCGACACATAGATATCATTCTTGGTGCCTTTCACCACATTCCACATCTTCTGTTGGATGCTCATCGGACGGGAAGCATCATAAATCTTCAAGCTAAGATGTGGATGAAGCGACTTGAGATAAGTCTGCGCCTCCTTCAGAGCCTTGGCAGCCTTCGGATGGAGATAAGCCTCCTTCAGGTCACCATACAACACCTTACCACAGAAGTTGTCAGCACGGGCATACATCAAGGAAACCAGAATGCTCTTATCCACATTCTTGATATTCACGTAGCCTTGTCGTGCCAGCGACCTTGCCGTGGCACTCAACTTCTGTTCCTGCTGCTTGCCTTGCAGCATTCTTGTTTTTTCCCAAGCCTGCCCATTGCTCGTCAAGAGAAGGCACGCAGCCAAGAGAATCATTATCTTTCTTGCTTTCATCATTGTTGAATTTCTGTACAGCATTTATTCTTCACCATTAATTCTCCTTATCAACTCGTCTGGATCGAAATCCTCCATTTTGGAAAATGCGAACCACTTCTTGCCGAGATCTTTGATGGAAGCTCCCACATGATATACAGCTTCATCTATGCAAAGAAAGCGATCATGAGAACGGCGAAAGATGGAAACTTCTATTGGAGGATATTGACTATTGTGGCGGTCGATGTCCAACTGAAACTGGCGGTTTATTTGCTGAGTATAGATAGCAGCCGACACATTTGTCCTTCGCTTATCTAGCAATGTCAAGACCGATTCATCAACATAATTATCTATTAAGATGATGCGTTGCTTGGCACTCTTGATTAATTCTGAGACAAAGGAATATGCATCATAAATTTGGTTATCAAAAAAGATACCTTGCTTCTGCTGCACATTTCCCTCATCAAGTCTGCGGAAAACTTCATCAATACGCTTATCTTGTTCTTCTTGATGAGACAAGATCTTTGCTTGCGCCTTGTTTGATTCCAACTGATTAAACTCTATCGTTTCCAGACGTTGGAAAATAGTAGCATGATTCACCATAAAATGTCGCATAGAAACAAATGCTCGCATTATGCGGATATTCACTTCTATGGCTATTTTCGAGCGCAGAACACTACTAAGCATGGCAACACCTTGCTCAGTAAAGGCATAAGGTAAATACTTAATGTTACTACCACGTCCCTCGTTCAAGGTTCCAATTTGGCACCTTGAACATTCATCTTTTGTCAATTGAAACATGAAATCATCAGGAAAACGCTCTTGATTACGTTTAACCTGCTTGTTTAAATATTTAGTTTCCACCCCATACAACTCTGCCAAGTCACGATCGAGCATAACTTGTTTTCCCCTGACAATTTGTATCAGAGATTCCACCTTTACTTCCATTGGCTCTTGCTTTTCTTCTGCCGTTACCAAATTCTTCTCTTCTGCCATTTTCGCTGAAATATTAAATTATTCGGCAAATATACAACTAATATCTGGAACTCACAAAAAATCAGAGGACAATTATACTTCAAGGTCGCAAATTGTGGCCCTAAGTAATATAGAAAAGCGACCATTCCCTAATCGAGAATAGCCGCTTTTACTTATTGCCTTATTTTACAATTTCTTTCCTTACACTGCTAGTACACCAATAGCAGCACCGCTTTTGGGGGCTTACTTATGGAATACAGACCTTTCGAACCTTAGAACCAGCTTTGACAAGATACATCCCAGACCTCAAACATATACGCTTGGCATTGCCTTTGTAAACAAGCGCACCTCCTAACGTAGTTATTTGACTTTCAACATCATTTGGATCATCAAAAACGATTGTTCTATCTATTACCTTAAAGCCGCTCTCTGACAATGAAGTTTGCTTAATTGCAGACGCTTCAGTAACAACCACAATACAAGTGCCAACAAAATTGCCATCTTCTGTTGTTGCTAAGACTACCGTTTTTCCATAACCCGTTGCAATTATACTACCATCAGCAGAAATCGAGCATACACTTTCATTACTACTCTTCCACGTCACATTTTTGTTAGTTGCATCCTCTGGCTCAAAAACCGCCTTTAGCTGTGCTTTATCACCCAAATTATGAAATTCTATTTCTGCAGGCTCTATAGATACACCTGTTACTGGCTGAGCAACGATTATCTCACACGAGTTCGTCACACTACCATCATAGGACGAGACGGTTATTGTCGCTGTACCGTTCTTGTGAGCTGTAACAACACCATTCGCATCTACAGTAGCAACCTCTTCATTACTACTACTCCACTTGATACGCTTGTCAAAAGCATCAGCTGGTTGGATTTCATAAAGCAATTCTTTCTTTTCTCCTTTTTGCAACAACAAGGACGTTTGACTTAAGAAAACAATTTCTGACATCTTCTTTAATTCCAAAATTGAGCCAACGTAGTCTCTTTTGCAAGCTTCCTTATACACTTCCACACAACCCTCCGGCACATACATTTTTTCTATATTATAGTCATATTCATAATGTTTCGGTGGAGTTTTACTATAAAAGCAAGCTACTTTTGCATTTAATTTAGCAAACAACGAGTCACATTTTTCCCCAACAGTAATTGTATCTGATGTGAAAACATCAAAACTTCGAGAATTTACATTAGCCTCACCTCGGCTATAATAAACTTTCAAACTATCAGGAAAATCAAAACGATCTTTAGATATTGGAAAAACATTATTATATTGATTACCTAAGTAACACCAAGAATAACAACCACCATAATTATACTGTCCATTAAGAGGAATGCCAATTTTAACGACACCATTAGGGAAAGTAAAAGATTCAGGCAACTTGATACTTGCAGAATAAAATGCATCATAAGCAAGGACTCTCAATGAATTCGGTAATTTTATAGAATTCAAGGTTACATAAAAACCTTTTCCTGGGACAGTATCGGTTCCCTCCATAAGAACAACATTATTTATAATTCCAGATACCTTTGTATCATTATGACAGACAACATACAAAGTATCAATCGTAGAAACACTTATTTCTTTTTGCCATTTGACCTTTTTGGGCCAAACCAACTTTTGGAGGATTTTTCCTTGTGTCTGAACAAAACGTGTCCATAAATAATAATCGTTATTGTCCTCATCAATAGTAACCGCATCATAAAGGTTAAGCACTTTAAGATTTCTCTTCTGTATCAAACCATTCACGAACTCTAGATCCGTAGGATTGATATAACCTGTAATCGTCAAATCCTCCACTGCGACTTGTTGAGCATAAGTCATCTTGCTTGATAGCCAACCAGGAGTTTGATTGTCTATCGTCATTACTTTGTCTTGTGCATTCATACTAATGGATGCAAACAAGCACACTAAGAAAAAATAAAACTGCTTCATACGTATTCTTTGATTATGTTGTAATTATTTAAATCTTTAATCCTAGATTATTCGTAATTTTTGTATATATGTTATTATCTTTAACTTGTCCAACAGCTTACGATAATCGTTATTTATTAATGAATAATAGTAAACTATCCACATCTCATATCTTGTCATCTGTGACAACAAGAACCCAATGTAATATTGAGAGTTTGCTGTCTGTTCATCAATAAATATCAACATTTGTTTAAAATGACGAAGATAATGTTCTAAAAAGAAGCCATTTGCCTTAACAAAGCGAGTAAAACTCATTTTAGACTTATAATCATCGCTATTACCATTATCTCTTGCCTCTTCAAAATCATCTTTAGTTATTGAGTAAGCGAAATTAATCAACAGGCTTTGATATTTATCATCCATCTTACGAATGATACCTTCATCATCATTATACTCATTATGGATTCTTTCTAACTCATTATCAATATACAATGATATTTTATCCCAATCTATCATCCCTAAATAAGAACTATTAGCAAATAGTACTTTATCAATTAATTGAACTTCTTGACAAGCTACCTGAAAGCACACACCTCCATTATATACCACTCTTTTAGGTGTATGTTCTGTAAAATCCCACTCTAAACAGTTCAAGCAAAATGCATCAACTATTTGCCTTCGTTGGTGCAGAAGATTAAAAAAAGTTGTTTCAAAACGTTCTTGTTTAAAAGATCTATCTTGCCTATTCAACGTGACATACAAGAAATAGACACTCACAAAAGATCCTATGCCTGCAATTGCACTTCCATATTGCCCCCACAGACATAATTCTGCGCCACAAATAATAAATCCAACTATAACAACAAGCCCAGTCACACTTGTCAAAATCAAGTAGCCTAGATATTTGTGAACAAATTTACTCATAGAGACATCTATTTTGCCAAGAATCCCCAATTGGCGATTAATCAAGCGAACTTACGGCAAAATAAAAAAACGTGGGATTCTACCTGTTACTCGTCCCACGAATCGAGGCCTTCGCATTGCCCAATCTAGTTGAACGAGCAACTTCGAAGCCCACGCCGATATGTTTACACTATCCCCTATACGGATATAAGACACCTTGTTTACACAATGTGCCATACCAGTAAAGGGATGTGGCAATAACACATCCCGAGGGCATCTACCGTTGCCATGTCCAAGACTAGATTTGAAAGTTGCGAAGTTTCGATTCGTCAAGAACAGAGCGTCAAGTAAACGCCTTTATATTATGTCGTGATACCTTATCCCACCAACCATCTGTCTCAGCATGAGTTATCGCCTTTGAGCGGCTCAAAATGCCTCAACACGGCGTGAGCGAGAATGGTATCCGCTGCAAAGGTAAGCAAAATAATGATAACTTGTATATTTTTCGTGGATTATTTTCGGTTAGAACTGAAAAATGATGATGTTTGGGAGCACAGTATCTATTAATAAGAAGCCAAGAGGATCGCAACTGATTCTGTTGCGACCCTCTTGTCGCTTTATAGCAAAGGAGTCATATACAGCGGAAGATACGTGATGCCATCCTCTACCTTCAAGTCCTTATCATGAAGCACGTATGGTGTAGCCAATTGCTTGTCATATTTCTTAATGCACTTCTTTAGCGATGTAATCGTATAGTTTGAACCCGACTTCACCTCGTCTATTTTGCTTCCAGTCAAGCAGTTGCTGATATATCTTTCGTTTCATACCCACTCCATTTTACACGTTTCTGAGATTTTTCACGCATCCTCCTTACACGTTTCTGAGATTTTTCACGCATCCTCCTTACACGTTTCTGAGATTTTTCAACGTACAAATTTACACCTTTCTGAGGTTTTTGCAAGAAAAAAGCGCACAATTCTTTTGTTTTTTAACCTTTGGAAACAATTGCTGTACTCACAAATCAGCCTTTTAACGTAAGATAGTATTCTAGACTTTGACTACCCAATCCAATTTGTACAAATCATTGCAAGCATCTACACACATAAAAAGTTTCTCCCAAGAAAAGTATCATTGTATCATTTTTGCGAGAAATTTCTTCATAAAGTGCTGATATACTGATATATAGAAGTACTGATACTTCTAGGAAAAGCAGAAAAAAGTATCAGCCAAGTATCACGTTTTCGGAGAAATGTATCACGATTTTAGAGAAGGTATCTGCAAAAACCTAGTTTTTCTGCTTCACAAGCGCATAGAGGAAGCTGAAATTCCCAGGCTAGGGGCACTCTTACCCCTTAGCTTGGGCACTCAATGCCCATAGGCTGGGCACTCACCCCAACAAGCCTTGTAGAATGCGTTACATAGCCACACAAATGCGAAAATAAACCTAAAACATACAAAACATAGCCACACTAAAAAAGTGGGCGAAAAACCAATCGGTTCTTCACCCACTTTATCTATTTTATCATTCGCATCACACTGATGCGGAAGCTTTAATCAGCCAACTTAGCCTTCAAGAACTCACGGTTCAAGCGAGCGATGTTAGCGATGGTCTCGTTCTTAGGACATACAGCCTCGCAAGCGCGGGTGTTAGTACAGTTACCGAAACCAAGCTCATCCATGCGTGCAATCATCTTCTTAGCGCGAGCAGCAGCCTCTACACGACCCTGTGGGAGAAGTGCCAACTGGCTAACCTTTGAGCTAACGAAGAGCATTGCAGAACCATTCTTACATGCTGCTACACAAGCACCGCAACCGATACATGTAGCGCAGTCCATAGCCTCGTCTGCATTCTCCTTAGGAATCAAGATAGCATTAGCATCCTGAGCCTGACCGGTACGGATGCTGGTGTAACCACCTGCCTGGATAATCTTATCGAAGGCTGAACGGTCAACCATACAGTCCTTGATGATAGGGAAACCAGCAGAACGCCAAGGCTCTACGGTGATCACGTCGCCATCGTTGAAACGACGCATATAGAGCTGACAGGTTGTAGCGCCACGCTCTGTCTTACCATGTGGAGTACCATTGATGTAGAGAGAGCACATACCGCAGATACCCTCGCGGCAGTCGTGGTCGAATACGAAAGGCTCCTGACCTGCCTCGATGAGCTCCTCGTTCAAGATGTCGAGCATCTCAAGGAATGAGGTATCATCTGGGATGTTCTTCATCTCGTGTGTATCGAAGTGACCCTGCTCGTGAGGACCATTCTGCTTCCAATACTTGATTGTGAAACTTATATTTCTTGCCATTGTCTTGTACGCTTTTTAGTTCTTGTAATTTCTTGTCTGTACCTTAATTGCCTCATACTCGAGAGGCTCCTTGATAAGCTCTGGTGCCTTGGTGTCGTCACCCTGGTACTCCCAGCAACCTACGTAGAAGAAGTTCTCGTCATCACGCTTAGCCTCGCCTTCCTCTGTCTGGTACTCCTCACGGAAGTGACCACC